>Ga0315915_1006035_pt1 | contig 14951 bp, 6 predicted proteins | sample MpolbnodulesMG_FD_207738 | JGI IMG/M metagenome (GOLD analysis project Ga0315915, IMG submission 207738) | Medicago polymorpha root nodule microbial communities from Los Angeles, California, United States - branched nodules | ecosystem: Host-associated > Plants > Roots > Nodule | place: USA... | reverse complement strand
ATTTCGAAAACAGTTTTGAAAAGTCACATTACCAAACAAGTTTTTTCTTTTTCTCTTCTTAAAATCCCTTTTCTAAAATTAGTTTTTAAAACATATTTTGAAAACTAAAAACAAAAAGTGTTCCAAACAGGCTATTAATGTCATGAAATGGAAAAGATTATAATTAACTGCAATAATATAACTGAAATAAATTTCAAACAGATAATAAAAATCAGCAACTGAAACGTCAGATAAATACATCACAAGCCACATGAGACTTTGCATATCCCCAAAATGACTTGGTGCATTAGCCCAATTGCTAACTAAAATAAAATAACATAAACACGACAAACATCCGACATGACGACTAAAAACAAAGAACAAGACATAATCCACAAACTACTTAAATACTTCAACAAAAAGAAAAACTACTTAATTACTTCAAGCAGGAAAAGCATTTTGTCCCAATGCAAAGAGAACCATGAAGTTATACCATAAATAGTTCTACTGCCACTAAAGAAAGAGTATGTGCAGGCTTCAGACGAAGAACATTCCGTTTTCCGTATCAGGATGCAGCTTGTAAAACCCTGGATCATTTGAAATTGAGGCGGTGGATGAAATGGATGAAGAAGCTAAAGGTGATGATGAAGAAGATACAGTTGAATATGGAGATTGAGTTGACATCTTTGCTTCATAGTATAGTCTTCCTCTATAAGCAGCAAGGTCAGCATAATACACTGGAGGGACTAAAGATACAGGTTTAGTGCACCTTGCAAAGGTAAAGCACATATCATATATGAGCTTCTGCAAATTATCAGAAGTAAACCTGTGCTCATCCCACAAGACATAATAGTGAGTGGGCTTGCTAGTACCTAGGCTTCCATAGTGACTACACAGGTAAAAGTCAAATTCAAAAGGATGTACGACCTTTGTGTCCACAACTGTTCCAGGGAACACATTTCCACTGGGAGCCCCCTCCTTTACACCTGCAGGAAACAATCGAGTTTGATGTCGCTTTTGAGCTACAATAAGAGTGATAGTTGGAAAGTAATTTGAGTGCTGAAACACGGTCTTCAAATCTTTTAACTCCTCACCAAGAACCATGTGAAATTGGCTCTCACTAACACCATCACGAAAGATAACAATTTTTTGGGGCCTGACTTTGTTTAACTTCTCATAATGTCTAACAAGGTCAAGGCAAATCTCTCCAAAATTCAAAATTTTCTCTGTACAATGCTCTTGAGCACAAACACGTGCTGCATAGCGATTTGCAGCTGGCCAGTTAGTAGTGGCAACCACTGCAACAATTGATGGACTAATTGTGTCCCGAGAACCTGGATGATTGACATCAGCCCCTATAAACATAACATGACTTTCATCCTCAAAGTGTGGGAGCCTATTAATGAGCTCAACGTTACTGCCTCCAATTTTTGCGTTGATTTTTAAAGCAAGATTTGTGAGATATTGGTCTTTCCCTTCATTAGCATTACCAGATAAGCAGCACTGTGTCACTATGCCAACCTTGGTCTCAGCAATCCACTTGAGGCTCTTGTAACCTGGATCCTTGTTGGCCATCACACAGAGAAGAAATTGCAGCCGCCGTCGGCACTTTTTTTGAACCTTCTCATTTATATTTTCAAGTAATTCACATAGTAAATTGTAATCCCCAAGTTTCCACATTGCAGAAAACTCATGCCAAACAGGTTCGTTCATGACAATTCCCAACTTTCTGTACTTATCCATAAGATTGTTAACGAACTGATTGCCTCTTAATTTGCACCAATTAGGTGCATTGCTGGTAAAATCAAGGATGCCCCAACATTCAACAGCTTTTCCTTCTACCATTGACTTTCCAACTAGATTCCAATGGCATTTCTCTGGATCCAGTTTCATAGGAGTACTCTTTCCACGTGGATTGCCTAACTTCAACATCGGAGGTCCAATTACACGTCCGGTCACATTTGTCATGGAAGTGTTGACATTCATTCCAAAATTCTGAAGAATACCACCGCTGTCAAAAAAGATTATGTGAGGCATCTGCTTCTAACAAATTTAAATAATAAAGCTAGGACAAATCAAAATAATACAGTGACTTTTACAGACGAGGAGATAAATTGATAACTATAAAAAACACAAAGTATAAATCATATATCGAGCTATTACAAAGGAAGGGAATTAACACTCGAATAGGGTCATCATAAACTTGTATCTATGGCACCAAAACATTTTTTTTAGTTTTCAAATAGCCTAGCGGGGTGAGAGTCGCACACACTAAATGTAGAGAAGGGTAGTGCAGGTTCAAACCCGCCATGCTTTAACGGATCAAATTTTCAGTCTTTTACCATTTCAGCTGCATTTATGGGACGACAGCAAAACAGTTCAAACATAATCAAGCCAACAAATATGGAGAAATTGCCCAATGCATGGGACATTGCACCAAAATAATACTTCTTATGAAAACAGGATGATTTGATTTTTCAAAAAGTAACATTGTTGGACAGTACAAAGCAGCATGGAAGGAAGATACAGAGAACCTAAAGTGGCAAAAATGCTTCATTTTCATATCAAATAAAAAAAAACTAGATTAAAAATAGTTTGACACAAGCACTTAATTATCAACTTCATCATTGCATTATTTGTTTGTAACCATAAATCAGAAAAGGCTGCAGCCAGGTTCTACAAAAAACACTCCCATTCAATAATAACATTTTCGGCATAATATATCAAGCAAGATAATAATCTAACAACAAACATTTATGGCACCACCTACACGTACATAGCTAACGAATGAGGAGAAAGTGAGTGTAAGAAGAAAAATATATGCAACTTAAAACTCATTTGAAGCCAATTTGTCATATATAAAAATGCATAACCATCTCAACAAGCATGTTATATAAGTGTGGCAAAAGAATTCTTTTGGTCAGTATCCATCCAAGGTGAATCCATTTAATCCATCCATTACGAAGTTTAGAATTAGTGAAATTAAGCTGAGCTAACACAGTTTAATTAAAAGCAGCAAGAATAAAACAATTAACAATAAAAATATAAAGTAAACAATTCAAGTTCCAACATGTATTGTAATATAATAATTATATTCCCCTTACCCGCACGGTCCATCACTGGACTTCATCATCATTTGTATTGTAGATTCCCTGTCCCTTGGACTAGCCAAGCACATATTTTTCAAGTTCTTGGCAGCATTCTTGTCCAAATACTCTTTCGGAAATCGCTGACCCTCAACCAAGACGCATAGCTCCATAGGCACGAAATTAGTCTTGTTTCCCCCAAAATCCAAGGCAGGAATATCTTTGTGTTCAATATCATAGCCATGTTTATCTTTAAAGTAGGCAAGAAGAGAGGTGCTTCTAGGTGGGGTTTGGCCCTCTTGGTCCAAAATAGGGAAAGTGATGTGGCGAGTATCTTTATCTGTTAACCTAGCAATAGTGTATTTCTGTTTGGTTCTTCTGTGAGTAACATTTACTTTCAATCCCAAGAGTACCTCCTCGACAACTTTCTTATATTTCCTGAACTCGGCCAAATTGAAACCTCTAATATGATCATGGAGGAAATCCAAGACTGACATTTTCTTTCGAAAAGACAAGACTGAATAATCAAGACACAAAGCTAAACCCTGAGCCGTTGTCTTGAGACTGTGTTGAAATCCTCCAATTGCAATTATTCCGGGTTCAAGATCTTTCTGTATTAAGGGAGGATTGGTGGGAAAGAAACATCGTCCTAAAGAAACTGTGCGCCTTGCCGGATTCTCCTTCACCACTAAGTCCATTCCCTGCAAAATATCCCTCGGAATGGAATACACATTGCCACTAAGGTAATCTCTCAACTTGCGAAGCTCAAGTTTGTTCACCAGTGTTATAGTAACTGTATAAGAAACAGCTCTTTCATCTTCTCCTTTTGAGACCTCCACGGTAAAAGTTTCTTCAGGCAATGGCACGGAACTGAAGATGTTTTTCTCTCCATCATAAGCAGTCTTCAACAAAGGCAGTATCTGAGGATGATCAGCACACAATTTGTCCCTGATCATAGACAAGTCAGACTTGGAAATCTTCTTCGGAGGCAAACCCTTTTTCGGTGGCACAGAAGCCTTCACATCCACATCGTAGTGCATGATAATGCTTTGTGGATTGAAAGCAACTGGAAAATGATTGACACGAAGTCTGCAGTCTCGAATTGACACTGTCCCTCCCTTGTCAGGCCGGAACATGGGTCCAATTGTGGTATTTTCCACGGGCTGCTCTTTTATTTTCAGAGCTCCAATATCTGCACAGAAAAACATCTTCCCTCTCAGATATAAGTTGATGTTTCCACTAGTATTTAGAGCCTGTTTGCTATAATATTTTTTCATGAAAAAACCATTTTTTAAAAATAAAATAACGAGTTTTTAGAAATTTTCCTCCGTTTGTTACATATTTTCAAACAATGAGAATCTGAAGGAAAAAAAAATCTAAAAACTGGTTCAAATAAGAAATTGTTTTTAGTAACTACTCCAAAAATCATATTTTTTTTTTATAACTGATTGTTTTTATAAAAAAATAAGTTATTTTCATTCAGTTAAACAGACACAAAACTTCTGCTTTTTCAAAAATCTCTAAAAATTAGCCTCTAAATTTGAGTATTAAAATCACTTTTTTTTTAATAATTCGTAACAACCTTCATAAAATATCTACATAAATTCGTAAATTGTGTGATGTGGTTTGTCATATTAATTGAATAAAAACTTTGAACCACCGACACTTCTGATCAAAGGTGTGTCTGGTGTATGACATACATTTAAATTAAATTCCATTAATTTACTCCCTCCGTCCCATAATACATGACACAGTTGACCCTATTACGCATGACAATGCATAATTTTGACCATAAATATCTTGAATAATATGTATGGAGTATTTTCTTAAAGTATTACCGGTGTCGATGATCAGTGTTGTGTCAGTGCTTCATAGATAGACGGAAAATCACACCCTCATTACATCATTCAACATATTTTGCACACAAAAAATTAGGGCTTTGTGATCGATCACATACATTAGGGTACTGAAGTGAAAAAAAATAAAAAATAAAAAAATAAATTCAAAATTTATACCTGGAAGTGGATGTGTTTGAACTTGTGGACGAGTTTGGACTGGGGGTTGATGGTTGTTGGGGTTGGGCTTGGTGATCGGAGCAGGAGTTGAAGATGGACCATGAGTGAAGGAAGAAGGTGGAATTGGCCTTTGTTGCCAACGGTTTTGCGGTTGTTGAGTAAACCCTCGACCACCACCAGGACTTGATTGTTGTTGAAACTCTCTTTCTCTTCCTCTGCCACCGCCACCACCATTACCGTTACGGTTATTGCCACCGGTTGTGTTTCTGAAACCGCGTTGATCCATTGGAACGATGAGAATTGAAATTGGAGTAAATCGGGAAAAAATAAAAAGAAAGTAACTGACGCGCGAACGAAACAACACACTAAGCACACTACTTTGCGTACTTATAGCAACTATCTCAACCAATTTAGAGAGTTTTCTTGGTTTTTTTATTTTTGTCACAAAGAGGGTTTTTAGGAAACAAATAGTACTAATATAATAGAATTTAATGACTTTACTTGAACAAAAAAAAGAAGAATTTAATGACTTCGCTTGACCAACAAAAAAAGAATTTAATGACTTCATGTACCAAAAATAATTTTTTTCAAAAAGATATGTACCAAAAATAAAATAAAATTTAATGACTTCAAAATCATTAAAAATAGTCAAATGTATTTGGTTTGAATTTTCAACAAAAACATTTTATTTTTTGGATATTTTTTTCTTTATATTTAATATAGAGAGTAATTTAATAAAAAAAATTAATAAAAGTTTTATTTTTTTATATATTTTTTAATTTGTGTAAAGTAGTCAAACAATCACTTTTTTAAAGGAGTCAACTGATCACTTATTGTGCGACAAAAAGAATATTATTTTTCATGTGAAAATTTAAAATTAGTTAGTATTATATTTTTTTATTTAAAAACAATATTATGATATCATGTTAAGTATTTAAGATGAATTAAATAATATTGTGATGTAAAATAAATAATATAAAATAATAGAAATTCTTAGTTAACAAAATTATATATAACTTTATACCAAAAACAAATAATTATATTTAATTTTAAAGAATTTTTTTACCAATTTTAATTAATTTAAAATGTTAGTTTTATATTTCAAGGTTTTAATATTTTATTATAGTATTTTTTTTGTATATGTATTTTCATTTTTAACTATATAAATCTGCAAAGTATCCTAAGGAAAAATTATATAAAAATAAAAAAGGCAACCCAGTTAATATATTGTTATAGAATATATGTTTGTCACTTTCAAATTACAACAAACCATATTTATCTTTTTTAATTTTTTTTAGGAATATTTATCTTTTTTTAATGACATGTAAATATAATATAAATTTTTATCTTTTTTAGTAACACCAATGATATATTGTTATAGAAAAATTTGTTTAAAGGTATAACCGGAAAAAAAAAATCACAAAATCTATATCCCTTTTATTTATTTATTTTTAGACCAGATCCCTAACCCTTTTACATACATCTATATTATATTTATACTATATATCAAGAAAACAACCCATTTTTTAGGAGGATATTGGACTTGAACAATTTTTTCTTATAATAATGTTATATTGTTGGTGTTATTAAAAAAGATAAGAATTTTATTTTATTTGTTATATTATTGTTGTCATTGAAAAAGATAAATATGGTTTAAGTTTGATACATTTGAAATTCACAAATATCTATATCTATACTTATAATTTTTATTTTATTTGTTATATTATTGTTGTCATTGAAAATGATAAATAGTATGGTTTAAGTTTGTTACATTTGAAATTCACAAATATCTATATCTATACTTATAATTTTAATATATATTTATATAAATTATCTTTTGTAATTTACATGTAAATTTTTAAAATATCATTGATAATCTACATGCGTTAACGCAATAAAAAATACGGAAAGAGGGACACCTGAATGCTTGACTTTTCGCAAGTTGTTATATAAGATATATACAATCTCCACGAAGAAAAAAAAATACATACAATCAAGTATTTGTATAACTATTTTGAGAATTAATATAACAAAAAAAATTAAAAGAGTTTATTTTCAAATCTCAGTTTAGTTACCAACACTTGCACAAATAAATCATGTCCCAACCACTACACTAACCCTACTACATTATAAACACATTAAGATTAAAGTGTAATTAAATTTAATATAATGCATAGAAATTTAACTGGAGGTGGATAATATGAAGCTCAATGAACACTGAACTAAATCAGAGCAGATATTATCACGCAAATTTCAACAATAACAAAAAGAAAAGTATATTATATTTGTTTTATCTTATTTATGTTATGACATAGGTGTAAGAGAGAAGGGAATGTTCGGTGTAAACAATAGAATAAATACTTAGCAGTTAAGAATGAAATGAATGAGAGGAAAGTGGGACGAAAATACAGGAGGAATTTACGAGGAAGGGGTGGAAGGTGTGACTTAGACTCTTGTCATTTGGTTAGTCTCTCTACCTAATCTCTCATTGACTGATTTCTCTATAGCCCTTTTTTGTCTCCTGTCAATTCTCGTTTACGACATCACATGCTTTAACATACTTTCTTTGACAAGTACGTTTAACATTATGATCAAAGATGGTCCAATATTCAAGTTGGAATTCTCTTTATTTTCTCTACTACTAAACTTTTTAAATGTTTTTACGTGTAATAAAGAATAGGCAAATGCTACGTATAGCAAAAAAATCTGTCCAGATGATTTCACGACACGGCATACTCTTATATTGTAACAAAGACTTTAACATATGGAAATTGATAGATACAGCAACAAAATGTACCAAATTTTTTTTCCGAACGGTATATTTGCTAAAACATTTTCTTAATTACACATCATTATTTCCTTTTCCAGCTAATAACAAATTTAATTGAGGGGGAGCTTTTCTTGATAAAAAAAAACTCTATAGATAAATAGCAATGCTCTTAATATATATCCATCACTCGAGTCTTAAATGTTGAAGACTCTCTCATTAAAGATTTATCTAGACATATTAATTCCGTTTAAATATTTGCTCACAATCTTTTTTTAAAGTGTCCTGCTAACCGGTGTCCTCGGGACACTGGTTAAGCATACCATAAAAGTAAATTGTTTTTGACTTTATTATAAATTAATTGCACAATTTCAATGCATTAACTAATATATAATTTTCTTTTTCATATCCTTAACAAGTGCTCCAGAGGTATCAGTTAACATTTCCTTTTTTTTTTAAAGTACACACAGAGTATTGTAAAAAAAAGAAAAAGTACAAAGAGACAAAAAAGAAAAAATTAAAAGATAGAGACAATCCTTGTTGCACACGGTTTCAAAAAAAAAATTATCCTTGTTGCACACGGTTTGTAACTTGGAGTACTCTCCGGTGGTTTATGGCTTTTTTTTTTCCTAGTAATTTGGTGGCCGGAGCACTGAACTATTTTTTTTTTATTATTTTATATTGGCAATCGATCATTGTTGTTGATAAGTAACACAAAAAAAAAATTGTTGTTGATAAATGTCTACAAATTTATTTTTTCAACGAAAATTATAATAAATTCATAAACTATAATTTTGGTTATATTTTGTATCTAACTACCGTTGAAACATTTGTGAAAACTAAGTTAAAACACTAAACATAAATTCTTACGTTGAATATAAATAGTGTAGTGTGAATTTAAAAGGTGGAAGTTTTACATTTGATGGATCATACATATTAGTAGGGTTTATATAGTGGTTAGAATAGTGGTAGTACCATATTTGAGTGATTGAAATATCATATTGATATTTCGAGATCTTAAAAGTTAGAATGGTGGTAAGTGATAACATTGTATTTGAGTGGTCACTATACCATAGTAGAATGGTCATAGTACCATAATTGTTTGGTTTCAGTATTAAAAAGAGCGGTCTTAGTACTATATTGGAGGTGTAATTTGATGTAGTATTTTTCTATCAATCAAAAGTAAGTATTGAAGTATTGTTTCCACAGGGCCTAGAGCGATATCACAAATTGTTCAACATTAATCATCATCTTAAGTGTAGGGTTTAATTGGTTGTTTGTTGTATAAACTAATCGGACTAAAAATGCGATAATTAAACGGAGATTTAATAGAGGTTTAAAACAGTTGTGATTAGACTTCACTGATCAGACAACGCATATATTCGCATAATCGAGCATATAGATTCTAGTTATGATCCGATATTACCACGTATCCTCGACAACACTATTTATAATGTCGTGAACTCAACTGTATCGTTTAATCAACGATTTCTCAATCTATTAAACGATTCGATAGCATTAAGCTTAGATATTCAAAGTGATTACCAAAACCTAATTTCCATTTCTAGGATTCAAAATTCAATAGGTATGTTCTTAAACTAGATTCAAAAGTATTTTTCAATCTCATTTCAAATCTATAAGATCAAAGCATAAAAACACAAGAACAAAACCAATATCAAATAAAACTACAATCATATATTGCATAGATCATTAAGAATGCATATTGTGCTTGATCATTTACATCTAACCCCAACAAGATGGCGTTTAGCTACTCATTGTCATGGTAGCCTTGCAAAAATGGAAGAAAAGATAAGATTGCATGACAAGATCTTGATTTCTCTAACAATCTTAAAGAATCCACTTCCTAACACTCTTGCTTTGTGTCTCTCAAATTCGCCTCTGTCTCACTCTAAAAGTAACATAAGGTATCTTAAAAATATGAGAAAAAGGCTTTTATAGTGTTTTTGAAAAGTGACAACTCGCTCAGCGAGATGATGCTAGCTATGGTGAGTTGAGCTTTCTTCACCAGTGGGTTTCTGCCACGTCACCCAGGAGTTTAGACTGCCTTAACTCGCCATGGCGAGGCTGTTGCTCGCTATGGCGAGGTCTTGTTTTCCTGAATTCTTGACTTTCTGGAACTGCTCGCCTTTCCACTCGCTTCTTGGCTCATCATGGCGAGTTGGTACGCCATGGGCTTGTTGTGGCGTGATAGAGACTTCTGAAAACTGGACTTTCTTGAACTCCTCGCTTTTAGCTCGCCATGGTGAGTGAGCTCGCTTCCTCCTCGTTGTGGCAATGCATGGACTTGTGAATTTGGCCACTTTCTGACTTAGCTCGCCTTGACATCACCTTTGCTCGTTGTGGCGATTTAACCTTTGTTCAACTTTGTTGATTTTCAAATGTATTTAATCAAATGTTTTAACTAAAAAGGAAGAAAAGCTTTTGATGGAGAACGTAGCATTTTCTTTAAAGAAAACATAACTCAATCCCCTCCAATCATCATAAAAAATGTTAAATTTCTTAAACATACAATCTCAGTTATTAACAATTAAATTATTAAACATGTATACCTTACTGTATAAGGCCAAATATTCTCTTAGTTAAGCATTCTAACAAATTGTGATCCCTCAAACTATGTCGAAGGACAGCCGAAATAAATTTATGTTCTTAGGTTGATCCCTTAACTTGAACAAGAAGATGATGAATGAATAAATTCCAAAGCGTGTACGAAGATATTAAAATGTTTAATCCGTCCCACCAATTTATGCTAATCGGATGTAAATGAGTATTCTAACAAATTCTCTTCAAGATACTTTGAAATACTTGACATAAATTACACAATCACACTACGCGTGTCGATCAATAATATTTAACAAAACAAAGTTATCTCATTTACTTTCGTGCACTAGAGAAAAAAATGAATGAATTTTTTCAACATGATTTTTTTTGCACATAATCATATGATTTTTGTGTCTTTTCTGGCACAAAAGCGTCTCTATTTATAGAGAAACTTATACACTTTGGTGAAGAGAGACAACTATTTGGAAGAGTTCTTGTAATGACAAGATGCAATGTGTGGCACAACAGTGAAAGGAAACGCCTATTCGAGTGTACCCATGTCATGTGTTCGAAGCTCATCAAACACAATTTTTCATGCGCCCACGTTCTTTAGCCAAATAGATGCCACATTTCTTAATCAAATTGCATCATTATGGAGAATGCTAAAGAGTCAGAGATGCATTAGTTAAGCAACCAAAATAAAATATAAAAAAAAAGGAGAATGCTAAACAGTGCCTTCAGGGCATTGGTTAAGCAACCAAAATAAGTAACTTTTTATAAAATGTAGTATAATTATTACTTAATCAAAAGTGAAAACTTATATTTTCAAGATAAATTTTCTATTTATAGTTTTCTTAACCATTGTCATGAGGGAACTGCTTAGCAAGACCCATAAAAAAAAGTTTTCATAAAATAGTGATGCAATCATTACATAATCAAAAGTAAAAATTTATATTTTCTAGACAATTTTTATTTACATATTCATTAACTAATGCTTAGGAGACACTGGTTAACAATACACTTAAATTAAGAATTCACAAGTGAACATCTCATTTGTACAACCAACAACTTATTTGCTATTTTTTAATATTTTTTTGACCGTTTCGATTTGCATGTTCCTCACAATAGTATACGGTGTTACATTAGTTGTCCAATTTTAGTTGTACAAATAACACAACTCCCTTAAATTATATTAAATGTATCCAAGCTCCTTCTCAAACCCTAGCTGTCGCCCATTTCATCTTCTTTCTCTTGTCAAAGAGAGGTGATTTAGGGTCAATTTTGACCCAAAAATCACCCCTCCAAGTTGTTTTTCCTTCCATCTTAATCGAATAAGTGATTTCAGTTATTTTCTGTTTTCTTTCGTTTGTTTTTGTGATTTCGTCGTCTCTGAACGACTTTGTTTGTTTTGATTTCCCGTCTTTGTGTGGTGTGTTTTTGATTTCCCGTCTTAGTGCAGTGTTTATTTGATTCAGGTTGAAAGATTAGCTTTGAGCAAGTGTAAATCCGATCAATGACAATGACTTTGTCGTCGTCAACGTTGCAGATCCGGAGACATGATTATTCTGGAGACTTGAATATAGTCATATTAGTCACATTTGTAGGCATATGTACTTTGCCGTTTTATGCTATTAACATGGATGTTGTGAGTTTGTTCACAGATTCATCCTTTTTGTTTTTAGCGAATTTGGATTTATATTATATCGATATATTCTATCAATTTGAATGAATGAATATCATTTATTTTTGACAAAAAAAAACTTTCTAAAAATATATGTTTTTGGAAATTCTTTCACAATCCCGACACCCTAAATGGCACACAACACAACTATGATCCGAGTGATCATCCATTAAATTTGGAATCACAAATTATCAACAATAAATGAGATACTAGTTTCAGTGATTCAACCATATGCTCTTGTTACATCTCAAGGATATCAAGACTTAGACTTTTCCACAAGTCAAAGAGATAAGCAAAAGAATCTTAATTAGGCGTGGAAATAAGTTAAGGGCTTATTCAATCACCCGGTCCCTTAACTTAATTGATTGTCTCAATTTGATCCTTTAACTATAATTTGTATCAATTTGGTGCCTTATGTTTTGCTCTGTTACTAGTTTTAGTCCTTTTTGTTAGTTTCTCTCAAAAAAATGTTAATAGAAATTACTAAAACTAGTAGCGGAGCAAAACATAAGGGACCAAATTGGTACATAAGTTAACGTTTTTTTGAGAGAAACTAACAGAAAGGACTAAAACTAGTAACGGAGAAAAACATAGGGGACCAAATTGGTACAAATTATAAATAGGGGACCAAATTGAGACAATCAATTAAGTTAAGGGACCAGGTGATTGAATATAGGTTTTAGAAGGTTTAAGTTTGACTTGATAAAAAAAAAAATTAAGTTGAGTTTGACATGTTACACAGTTAGGTCTAAGTTTAGCATTTTTGAAATCTAGTTATGACTTGTAAGCCTACTTAAAAATCTATTTAAAAGAAAATCTATTCCATATTAATTTATTCAAATAAATAATATGATACTTATTTTAATTAACTATGGAGCTATAAAATCAATGAGATTAGTTATATTTTACGATTTAATATGATATTTAAAGTACATGACTATATTTAACAACCTATTTCAATTATATTTTATAATAATACATTTAAATATGTAAAAAATTAATGTACGATAATATGTTTAAATTAAAAAAAAAAAATTCACGTTCTATTTGCATATTTAGTTCCTCTTGTGATTTCATGAATCCCTCAACAAGTTGATGATTCTCAATCTCAACCCCATTCTTGCACAATTCATTATACCACATCGAGCATTTGAGGTGTCAGCTGCCTAATGATGTCAGAGCATCGTCTATAGTGATAGTAAGTGATGAAACTTTTGACAAGTGTACCAATTGCGTCGACAAGTAATAATATTTATAAAGATTTATTTTTCCACATAGATTGTTGTTTCTTCTTGACATTTAATCAATACTTAATTAAAAGTAAAATTGGAAGATTTCAAAAGTTGATTTGCAAAAGAGATTTAATTCAAAATGATGATGGGTGATTAGGATTTCCTCAATCCTCTCTATGTTCTTGTTTGGTAATACTAGTTACCCTAAACAATGACAATTTGATTTCTATGTCCAGAACAGTTTAACAAAATAGATAAGATCAATTTCTTAGCTCAAGGTCATATTTATCTAAAATAGATACCTAATGACTTAGGTGAAAGTAATTTTATCAAAATCTTTATTGATTATTAAACCATCTGCCACACTAATTAATTTCCTATATCTTGATAAATTAATTAAGAACATCATACCTAGTTCAAGTTACAACACCTAGTGTTAATTGCGAATGATAACTTAGAATCAATTCAAAGTTGACTAGGGAGTGAAAAACATTAAGCATAAGGTATAATGAATAAATATAGTTCAAATTGCATTAATAGAGGACGTCATAAATTAAATGGTTCTAACAATATTATAGTGGTTCGTCATTCAATCATAATCTAAAGAGTTTAGTTATACATAGTGATAAACAACATATTTGTCATACATCAATTTTTGATCTAAGATTATATAGTGGGGGTGTATCTTTATTAATGGGGGTACATAATTGTGTGAACGAAGTAAGCACTAGAAAAATATTATTTGAAAATGATAAATTAATTAATTAATTTAATCATTATTAAAAAGTGTTTTCTTAGTCCCCAAGTTTTGCGAAAATATTTTAGAACGCGATCTAGAATATTTTGGAACACAATCTGAAATATTTTGGTAGGCAATCTAATGTATTTTAGTGTTTGATCTGAAATATATTTTGATACTCAATAATATATATTTATTTACTGAATAACATATTTATGTACTGAATAATATATTTTTGTGCTCAATATGATATATTTTGGTACACAATTGAGATTTTTTTGTACTAGATGAGTTACTTGTTCCCAAAGTTTCTCACTTTTTAGTTGTGAATTTTCTCTATAAATAGAGAGTTCACACAATGCATTCCAGACACCAAAATTCACAGTTGATGCTTCCTGTGCTTCTCTTCTCCCTCTCTCGACTTGTGTTGACAAGTCTTTCTTTTTTTTTTTCTACTCCTTTCCGTCCCTTTCGATTTCAAGGTATTTTAAAATACCTCATTTTTGTTTTGCTTTTGGGTCATTTATTTATTTATTTATTTTAATTCTGCATTTTAGGAGTTTATAATAACCAAAATCACAAAAATATTTTCATAATAAACCTTGATTCTCAAATCAAGTGATCCTTTTTTTTTTTTTTATATATATATTTTCTTAATCAAATTGCAATCAACTTTAATTATACCTTAAGTCTATTTTCTTTTTAATTAAAAAATACAAACCAATTCTTATTTGCCACTTGACTTTTATTTTAAACTTTTTCAAAACTAATAAAAAACACAGAAACAAATCAAACGTCAATTTCTACCCCGAACTACGAGGTTTTGATCCCTCACGGGTACGTAGGCAAATGACACTCGTCCTTCCAAACAATAAAAAATGTAAATAAAATCA
>Ga0315915_1006032_pt1 | contig 14957 bp, 8 predicted proteins | sample MpolbnodulesMG_FD_207738 | JGI IMG/M metagenome (GOLD analysis project Ga0315915, IMG submission 207738) | Medicago polymorpha root nodule microbial communities from Los Angeles, California, United States - branched nodules | ecosystem: Host-associated > Plants > Roots > Nodule | place: USA... | reverse complement strand
TAAAGAATATTCTGAAGAATTGAGCGTTGAAGGCTGCATTAAAATAGCGAGCATGTATGCCAGCATATATAAAATTTAAAGGCCGGACACATTAGTTTTAAAGCACTTCATGAGTCCTCACCAGCTTGACCATGTTCAACAGCCACAAAGTCAATGCTATCAGAGGACCTCTTAGCACCTGTTTTGCTGGTTGGTGTGTCAATCACTCAGGTATTGCTGCATGAGTCCTCGGCCACCGATACATCCTGCAGACATTTGTGTAAAAAAATTTGTTTAAATTTGTTACGAATTAAATTTTCATGCATTTCATCAATAGTCGTAGATTATAAATAACTAATCAAAAATAGACCGCTACCTGAGTTGACTCAATCATACTTTCGATTGTCATTCTCTTGGTGTTGAGCAATTCATCTGATAGAGATGCAGAGCTGTTTGTTGAAATTTGGCTAACACTTTGGGTCAACTGGAGTGATGCATTTTTCATACTGATAAAAGTATACCAATGTCATAAAAGCACACTGAAACTCAAGTAGCACAAAGACTAAAACCCACGACAATTAAAAGAATGGCAATCTCCGTCTTATAATTTTTTTTTTAAAGAAACCATATAAGAATAAATTCATAAGTCACTGAGTTGTAGAAAAATAAAAGTACCAACACATAAGTTTCAAGAGAAAGGATTTTTGGTTTATTATAATGAATGAATTGGTCATGAAAACTAATTGTATTGTATTTAAATTCGTATTAGAGGAGGTAGGAAAATAGGATAATTTGTTAGATAACAATTGGATTAACAGGGGCGATCTGTTTTTCCAAAAAAAGTATAGGAGTGATCTGTTAACAAAACAGGAGCGATCAAAAAATATGTTTGTTTTGTTTTTCATAAAAAATGGGGTAATTAGTTTAGTTTAGGTTTCATCAAAAAAATAGGGAACTATTTTCATAAAAAAATAGGGAACGACTTCCTTTTGTTTTTAATAAAAAATAGGTTTATTTTGTTTTTCATAAAAATTAGGGTAATTAGTTTAGTTTAGGTTTCATAAAAAAATAGGGGTCGATTTTCTTTTGTTTTTAATAAAAAAAATAGGTTTGTTTTGTTTTTCATAAAAAAGGGATGATTTTATTTTGTTTTTAATAAAAAAATAGGTTTGTTTTGTTTTTTAATAAAAGGAAATAATTGGAGTGATCTGCTGTTTTTTTGTTATGGATAAGAATATGAGGATTTGTTTAGTAAAATTAAGGAGAAAAATTAGGAGCAATTTGTTTATTTTGATTTCCCTAACAATTAACATTAACATTTTGATTAAATTAAATAGGGTTAATATAGTAAAATTAAGCAAAGAAGTTAGGTTAAATCTATTTTTTGTTTTTTTGAGGGACTATTAGTATAAATCGTTAAAACCCTCCAAATAAATCCTTTAAACCCTCCACATGGAGTTGTTAACTACTCTACAGCCACGGTCTCATTCGTTATCTCATCTCTCCCATTCTTTTACGATTCCAATTTCTAAACCTAAGGTATTTACACGTGTCATCAGCTTTTCATTTTTATTAGTTTTAGAACTTCTTTTTTTTTTTTGTTACAAATTAGTTTTCGAACTTTTAAGTATTGTTTCCTGCAATTCTAATTCGTTTTTTTTTTTTTTTTACGATTGGCAATTCTAATTGGTTATCCATGCACTTGTTGGATAAATTATAGGCAAAACACCACTTTTGATCATTTACATAATTCTCAATTTTCGAAAGTTTTAATTAGGTCATTTTAGTTTGACATAATTCTCAAGTTAGTCAGTTTTAAAGTTTCAAATAGGTCCTTTTAATTTAATTGATAAACTATTTCACTGTTATCCCCTGCTCCCTACTGTCAGTCTTCGTTTAACTGATAAAACTGATGTAGCCGATGTAGCCGTTAAGTTGTTGACTTATCAAAACGCTGCCTTTTGAAAACTCTAGGTGTCAAAACGCTACGTTTAATGCTCACAAATGTCCATTTATAGTGCTAGAAAGACAGTTATTTACAACAACAAATGGATTTCTAGTACTATTAAACAACATTTACAATGTTTTGATCTAAGTCAACAACTTAACAGATACATCAACATCAATTAATTATTAACAGACAACATGGGTAACGGTGAAATAGTTTATCAACTAAAAGGACCTATTTGAAACTTTTAAAACTTAATGAACTAACTTAAGAATTATGTTAAATTAAAAGGACCAAACATGATATTTGGTATAAATTATAACATTAGGGTTTAATATAGAACGTTGGATAAATTATTAGATACTTGCATAAATTATAAAAATTTAAGGGTAAACAATCGTCTTGCTCCATCAATGTATGTGAGTCGCCATCACTATAATTCTAATTTTAGAATAAATTGAAATTATAAACATTTCTACAACGTCTCTTTTATTGATAAATTTAATCCATTAAATTATTAACAAAAGAGATACTTAAGAATGTGTTTTTTATTCTAATCATTTTTTATTTATCATATTATATATATATATATATATATATATATATATATATATATATATATATATATATATATTGTCGTTGTAAGCTATTAATTTACATGTTGTGTGCTTATCTAGTGATGTCGAATAATGCATCTATCAATTTGAATGAATTAATATTGTTTTGTTTTTATAAAAAAATATTAAAAAATAAAGAGATACCTAGGAATTTATTGGCGATTTGGATTGAGTTATACGTGCTATATTGACACCACTTCACTCATTTAATTTATTCATTTTTTGGTAGAATTATATTTAGGGTGCGAGGATGGTGACCCAATCCAAGACAGAGAGGACCTGCAGATTTGGATTTAAAGAACACTTGCAAAGGTATTTACCTTTACCTTCCTCTAAGGGTACTAAGAAGGCTCGAACCTGGGACATCTCAGATTCAAAACCTGTCTTTTTACAACTAGACTAAATCCTTCCCTTCACTCATTTAATTTAAGGAGTAAATTGTCTTGGGGCAATGGTTAAAGTATTGGGAGAATGCTAACCATTGTCCTTGGGGCATTGGTTAAAGTATTAAAATAAGTAAATTTGCATTGAAGCAAACACACCCTAAGACTAATTAGATGTGATTGATAATATTTTCCTTTCCCAAAAAATACTCGATCTACTAAATTTTAATTGTCTTATTTAGGGTGTACATGATTCTTAAAGAAATAATTAGTTGAAGTGATTTTAATAATAAAATTAGTATCATTTAGTGAAATATTATTATTAATTGTAGTTAACGAAATAGATAAATGTGGCGAAATACAATAAATAAGAGTATATTACTAAAAAAAATTGGTAGTACTTTCTCAAGTTTTTAATGATCCATTATAATATTAGTTATGACCAATTGCTATTTCAAGGTTTGAATCACAGACACATCACTTATCTCTAGGGTGTTTGCGGTGCAGTTTGGTTCGATTTTGAGGCTAAAAGTTATCTGAACCACAAGATAGAAAAACATGTGGTTTGGTTTGGTTCGGTTGACTTTTAAAACAAAATCCGAACCAAACCAAACCAAACAAATGCGGTTTGGGTTGGATTGGTTGATGCGGTTTTTTTGAGACAATACAATTTTTTGTTTTCAACATTAAAATTAAGTTAAAAAGGTAAAACACAACATATTTCCAGCAAGGTTCCGACATTGTTTTTAATTTCATTTCACATTACATTTTCATTTTCACCAAACAACATAAACCAAATTAAAATACGTGGAAAAAAATTAATTCCATTAAGTAAGAAATGTAAAATACTTAGATTTTATCATTCTCTAAAAGTTCAAGTAGCATATAAATATATTTTTGAAATAAGAAGCAAAGAAGAAACTTAACAAAAAAAAAATATGTCATTTTATAAAAGTTTTCATTGAGTTTTTATGAGAATTGGTCTAGGTGACATAGATTTTAATTAGTGTTTTAAATATGTTGCGGTTTGCTGTGGTTTGTAAAATGAAAACCGCGAACCAAACCAAACCATGCAGTTGAGTAAAAAAGTGATCCGAATACATCCAAACCAAATGCGGTTTTTTACGGTTTCGGTTTGGGTTGGTTCGGTTTGCGGTTTTTCTATTGGATTTGTTCGGTTTTGAACACCCCTACTTATCTCACTTATTCGTTTTAAGAGGTGCATTTCTAGTCACACCCATTTGACAAAAAAAAAAATATATTGTGTAAAAACTAAACAGTGACAGAAATCATCCATTTTACAAGTTAATAAAGTTGTATTCCTAATTTGCTTATCTCAGGTTATTCTATGATTTCTATCCTATGGCATCTGGCATTGCAACTGAATCAATTGAACAAGGTGACGAAGTTACCTTAAGAGTTTTGGTGAATAAAGAAATGAACAAAGTTGTGTATGCTGAAGCAGGGAAGGATTTTGTTGATGCTCTTTTCAGCTTCTTAACCTTACCGTTAGGTACTATTTCAAGACTTGTGGCTAAGGACTCAGATATTAAACCAGTGAAATTTGGCAGCTTGAGTACACTGTATCAAAGTGTATCAGATCTTGATGAACACTATCTATGGTCTAATACCTGCAAAGAAATGCTACTCAACCCTAGAAACTCAATGGAGGCGTATTGTCAACAGCTCAAACTGAATATTGATGACACACCTGCGCAGTATTTTACGTGCAAGGACTGGCAGTCTTGTAGGGGATATATTAATGGGAGCCGTATAACCACTTATAGAAATCAGAAATGCATCTGTGGAAAGCTTTTGAACAAATCTGCTTCCGTCAAAACGGATTTGACTCCTGTTGGGAATGGTGGCTTTCTTAAGGAAACTGCTACTTTTATAATTCAAGATGATCTTTGTGTGATGCCTAATGATCTTGGAACAAGTTTACATTTACTTCAGACACACGGACTAAATGACATAGCGGATGTTGAGAAAAAAAAACTAGTTGTCAACAAGAAGGAGGCATGTTTTTTCAGTTTCTATATATCATCATCTTTGTTGTTGATTTTTTTAGATGAATTTATTATTCTTAGAATAAGTTTTATTTGTGCAGGTAGTTGATCTTCTAAAATTGTCGTTGCTCTCCAAAACTCCTCTGACAGACTTTATCTTTAAAAAGGAAAAAATTCTTGGTAATTCTAACCCAACATTACGGTCCAAGTTTAGGATTGGAAACGGCTTACCCTCTGATTCTGATAAGGGTATGAAGAATATGATTGTGAAAGTATTGCTAAGAAAATCAAAAAGAAAAATTTTGTTTGCTACAGCAGATGAAGATTTTGCAGATTTTCTTTTTAGTTTTCTAACATTTCCCTTGGGAGGAGTGTTGCAAATGCTAGAAGGATTTACTTCTTTAAGCTGCATTGATGTTTTATATAAAAGCATGACTGAGTTGAATGCAGAGAGGTGTTTAAGGTCACAGGAACTCAAAGACAAACTAACTAAGCCTCGTATTTTTGCCAATTTTGGACTCAAGAACCATATACTACCAATTGGAACGTGTGAGTCAACTTGCACGTTTGATAGTGGTGAATCCGCGAAACTTGTTGATCCTAAATCGTCTCTTTCTGGAGGATATGTCAAAGGACCATTAGCAATTATGGTGACAGACGACTTGGTTGTGACTCCAATGTCATCTATTGACGCTATTTCATATCTAGAAAGAATGAAGGTCCCTCTTAATGACGTGGAGGAAATTTTCATTAGTATTGGTGCAGAGGAGGTAAATGGAGTGTGTGAGACTTTAGTTTTAATATTTCTTGTTTCAAACTCGTAACAACTAACAATATTTGATTGCATCTATGGTTGCAGGCTCTCAGCATACTAAAAGCTTCGTTGACCTCAACATCCGCTTTGACAAACGGCCTCAAGCAGTACATAGGTTAGTACAGCATTCAACAAAACAAAACTTTACATTAGTATTTATAAAAGAAACATTCATATCATTGGTTTTATACACTTCTTGCATTAAAAAATAATTATTATGTTGTATTATAACACATATGAGTAGTTAGACACTATAAGATCATTTTTATGTTATGTTTCCTACAAAATACTCTGAAATCTGGACTTTGTTTCTGTACATTTATCATCAAAATTTATTTAGCATGTATATGGCATCTGTCGTAGTACTTGTTATTTCTCCACGTTATGAAAGGAGAAAGGAAGTCCTGGTGATCCGAAGTTGGATCAAGAAGTAAAGTCTAACTAAATATTGCTTCAACCAGGATTCAAATTCGGGTTCTCTCAAAAAATTTGTCAATGAATGAAGCATCGTTGTTGCCAAGTTAATAATTTTAATTTGTACTAATTACGCTTCTTTGTATCTGCATGTACATGGAAGGAAGTACAACTGTTCAGGCTAATTTGTCTTCCAAAACTGCTTTGACAAATATTCCATTGTACAACCTGAAGAAGCCAAAGGAAGAAAAAGAAGCTTGAGCTAATCTATGGTCTATAACAACCATGTCATCTTTTGGTGTTTGATATATGTGGTTATATTTATTTTATTTGGATGGTCATAGCTTATTTTCTATTCTGTCATTTTAAGCTGAAAACGATTTAAACTTTGTTTTCAATCGAGTGTTTATAAGATAAATCATGTGCTCTGGTGATTAGAGAATTTAATTTTTCTTTGATAAAAAATATCATGTTTAATTTTCAGAAATATACATTTTGTTACTTCAGTGCCAAAACGTTCCAATGCCTCAATGCAGAACCACATCATAGAAAAAATGACAAAAGGCAATGCAACTAAATTCCTTAAAAAAATGTCATTCAATCATCGTTGTTACTAAATAAGAGGCAAGCCATGGGAAACCATCCATCTCCCATTCTCCAATTCTATTTAGTAGGTGCTTCTGTTAAGAGAAGTGCCACCAAAATTTTATTTGGCATTCTCTCACAATAAGAAAATGGTGTTTTAGAGTCAGAAAAAAAATGGATGCTAAAAGGCAAATTGTGGATGCTAACAACCTTTTAGAGTTGGTATAGAGTTCAAAAATTTGACGAAAATAAAAGTTTGGATGCTAAATACTAGCTTCAAACTGATGCTAAAATAGCATCTACAAAGTGGACGCTAAAATTGAAGCTAAATACATATTAAAAGTGTATGCAATTTGCAAACGCTACTTAGCATCTATAAAAATGGATGATAAAAATTGGGCTAAATTTAGCGTCAGTTACTGTGAATGCTAAGATAAAATTTAAAAAAACAAATTCCGTCAAGTTTAGCATTCAAAATTGTGGATGCTAATATTAGCATCCAATCAACAGATGCTTAATTGATCAATTTTATTGAAAAATAGCATATGTAATTGCATTCGGTTCACTAACACTAATTAACCTGAATGCATGTGGTTATCTTTTGTTGGTTAACGACCCCTTATCAGACTTGCAAAATATTATTTAAGAGTTAATATTAATATTATCGAATTTAAAATAGGACTTGAAATTGAGGCATCCAATGATAAAAAAACAACAAATATAATGAAGTCTTAACCATAAAGTTAGTAGAAACTAACATAATTCTAAAGCCAAAACATAATGTGTCACAAGTTCAAAGAGAACTAGGTGAGGTCATCCAAAAAAGCTTAGTGAAGTCTTAAATGTAAAATTAGTAGAAACTAAACACAATCCTAAAGCCAAAACATGAGGTGAGTAGTTCAAGAGACTAGTTGAGGTCATCCAAAAAAAACTTGACAATTGTGTTACATCCAACAAAAACTACAACATCGACAATGATAGGTGAGGTTATCCTTTGGTTGATCATCGAGAGCAATATCATAATGTGGATGTTGAGGATTATGACGAGGTTGAATAAGACTGCAAGAACCATCACTTGATTGATTTTCTAAAGTTGTCATTCATTGCCTAAATTCTACCATTTTAATATAGAATTTGTTCTATAACGGAATTTGTAAAAAGAACTAACATTGCGTCTTGGTGAGTTTAGTTCAATTGGGTATGAATATTGTAAAATATATGTAAGGGTCGGAGTTCAAATCTCAGACACCTCACTTATTTCTTGACAAAAATAAACGATATTCATTCATTCAAAATTATAAAGTGCATCGATACAATACAAATCCAAAAGCGCTAAAAACAAAAAGGATGAATCTACGAACAAACTGTTAAGAGTCCCACATCAGATAGGAGATGGCACTGACAATGTGTTTATAAGTGGTGGCAATCCTCACATCACAAGCTGGTTTTGTGGGGTTGTGTTAGGCTCTACCACCATTTCTAAGATGGTATCAGAGCCTCTTCAAGATTCGTTGGGGCACCTGCTATCAGGCTTCCGCTATCGGGCACTCACCATTTATGTCCACGAACCAAGCCCAATAGTGTTGGTCGTGAGGGGGTTTGTTAAGAGTCTCACATCGGATATGAGATGGTCTAACAATGTTTTTATATGTGGAAGGAATCCTCACCACACAAGCCGGTTTTGTGGGGTTGTGTTAGGCCTTACCACCTTTTCTAAGATGGTATTAGAGCATCTTCAAGATCCGTTGGACCACCTGCTATCAGGTTTCCTCTATCAGGCCACCCACCATTTATGTCCACAAACCAAACCTAATAATGTTGGTCGTGATGGGTGTGTTAAGAGTCTCACATCGGATAGGAGATGATCTAACAATGTGTTTATAAGTGGAGGCATCATCACCTCACAAGCCGTTTTGTTGGATTGTGGTAGACTCAACCACCATTTCTAAGACAAACACACATCATCTATGTTAATAGCATAAAACGACATAATATATATGCCTACAAATATGAGTATATTAAAGTCTCTGAAATGTTCATGTTTCCGAATTTGAAACATTGACGACGCTAAACTCATTGATTGGATCTGCACTTGCTCAAAACTAATCTCTCAACCTAAATCAAATAAATATCGCACTAAGACACAAAAACAAAACAACACCGCACAAAGGCGGGAAATCAAAATAAAACTCAAAACTAATCTCTCAACCTAAATCAAATAATATCGCACCAAGACGGAAAAACAAAACAACACCACACAAAGGTAGGAAATCAATAAATAGAGTCGTACAAAAATGACGTAATCACAACAACAACAGGGAAGGGTGATTTTGGATCAAAATCGACCATAAATCACCTATCTTTAAGAAAAACAAAACAACAACGCACAAAGATAAGAAATCAAGTTCCCGAAGGAGAGAAGTAGAAAATGAGTAAATTGAGGTTATACCTTTTCTTTATATAAAAGTGATTGGATGGAGTATAATGTCAAAATCAAACATAGTTTAATTAAATTGAAATGATTACTTTAACATAGTTGAATTGGACAAGCTAGACCTTGGAATTTACATTTACCCACAATCCAACAGTAGTTCTGTTGCTGGATTTTGCCGTTCGTTGTCAGCATCATGCCGTGTCTGTCTGTATTAAAAGCGTGGACCGTTTACAACGCTCATATCAATCTTATAGCATAGCACCATTTGACCCATCTTATTTTTTATAATCCAAAATTCTAATTCCTTAATGACAAAGTTAACTCAATTAAACCAACATATATAATACACCGTTCTCCATAATTTGGTCTCTGCCTAAACCATCATGGAACAACCTCTTCTATCAGGTACAATTTTCATTCAATTCTTTCTCATCACAATGTTCTTCAATAAATTTTCAATTTTTATTATTGATCTTGAAATTTCATCATGATTATGATTCTGGGTATTTTTTATTTTTTGATAATTTAGAACAAAGAAGTGAATTGGTTGGGAATCAGAGTGGAAAATGGAGCTCATATGAGCATGTGGGTCGAACAGGTTCTGCATATCCTGGAACTTGTGTAAGTGTTGATGAAATTCGATCTGCTGCTCCTGTTCCTTCTTCTGCAGGTTACTATCCTCCTGTTCATGGGGGTTTGGTTGGATCATCTGAGCCTGATCCTGCCGGTATGTTCTTTTGTTGTTTCTGATTGTTTCTGTCTCTCTTTTCAATTATGATGATTGGTTTAAACTTTGTGTTATGGTTCATGGAAATGTTCAACAAACCACTATTGTTACCAATGTTTTAATTAGTGGTCGAGGTCGCGTTAAGAATTTCACGATTTCAGCTGGATTGCGGTCAACCCACTGTGAATTAATCACAACATTGTACTAATCTTATTAAAATTATTCATACTATCATATAATGTATAATAAATTAACATAAATTCAGGTTTTAATGTTTTTAGAATAGACAAGTATAGAAAAAATAAAATGAATGAGACAATAAATTTGTTTCATATGGTTTCCACGATTTGTGTACACTATGTTAAAACGGAGAAATACGGTATCAGACACTACCTATACCTTTTTGTCACGGTAACAGACTGTTTTTGAGAACCTGTGGAATATGTGGTTATGTACAAAATGTGTGGTTATGTACAAAATGTTGTCAAATAACGGCTATAGCATAGTAGCCCTGTGGAATTTGAACAAACTGCTATTTCCCTCGATATGTGGTTGACAATACTGAATTTGCGTTTGAGTAGGGGGAATTTGTTTTGTTTTACTTCAGCGTCTTTTGTAAGTATGAGGCAAATAGAGAGTTGCTAGCTTTTCTTGTTTAAGTTTTGTTTCAGAAGAGTTTTTGCCTAAAATACATTACCTGTTGCAGTGCAAGCTGTTGCTTATCAAGGTGGATATGGAGGAGATTATGGTGGAACTAGACCTGAATTCCGAAGGTATGATTAGTTAACTGTGTGTATGAAAATGCGTTTGACATAGTTTGTCATAATGAAAATATCTAATTTTGTGGTTGTATTTTCTGAAAGAAGTATTAGTTGTGGTTTCATTCTACAATGATATATAGACCATAATATGGCAGATGTTAGTTGCTGAAAATAAATTTATTGAGGCGGAAAGAACAGGCCCAAACAAATTAGATTAGAATTAAGATTAGGCTGTTAAACTACTTAATAGATGAAGACATTATCAAGCTGCTTAATATTTGAAGTGTTGGCATTGTGATGAGAGATATTAGCTACTCTTCACTTTCTAGCAGGTAATATATAATTAAGATAAACTTTTAATCATGTGTGGTTACATTGAAATATGATTAGATTGTCTCTCCGCATAAAGTGAGTCACCTGATATTAGATTAACAGCCTAATCTTAATACTTCATGCGTGGTTTCCAGTAATCGATCATGAAATTAGATTATTATTTTCAAGGCTGGTTCTGGTAAAGCATAAAGTGTATGCTTTTCAATAAAGCCCTTTAAGATTAAAAGTTCTTGAGTTGAATATTCTAGCACTATATTGATCAATAATCCTATCAAATGGCTAATCCACTTATAGGGAAACCTTGGATGAAGTAGAGATACGAGAGCTGCTCATTGACCACGTTGGTCATCGTTGTTGTTGGGGTAGCCGCCCTGCTCGAACATGGAAGATTCAGGCTGTAGAAGACTGTAATGTTTATGTTGGAACTCTGGATACGTTTATAGAAGAAAGGGAGGTCATAAAAGAGACAGAGCCATACCCTGGTGGAAGTATTGATGGAAAGGATAAAGGACCTGAACTTGGTATTTGGGAATTGGATCTAAGGTCTCAGTTCCCATTTCTATTTGTACCCTACAGGGAAGTGCGTGAAAAGATTCCTCATTCTGAAGTTATTGAGAAATGCTCAGGTAAATTCTGGATTTACATTTCGTAGTTTCACAAATCAAATTTTCACGGACATACACTGCTATTTTCTTAATATTTCTTTTTATCTCCGCCTTAAAACCTTGGAAATTATTTTCAGGTTGTGCCGGGCGAGGAGGAATAGTCTGTGCTACATGCAACGCTGACGAAGAACCTGGACATTATAAAGAAAATCAGGTGACTCAGTGTCCTAGTTGTTATGGAAGGGGTTTGATTGCTCATAAAGATGGCTCTGACACACTGTGAGTATTTATTTTATTTTCTCATAAATAGAATGAGATACTGAAAATAAAAAAATTCAAATATTGAATTCAAGCCGAGGTCAAATGTCTAGGCTGCATTTCTTTTCTGAAGCTCAAGTTTTATGCTCATAATTGACTTATTCCATTTACATGTTCTTGCAGATGTGTGAAATGTAATGGTAAAGGAAAACTTCCTTGTGCAACTTGTGGATCTCGTGGATTACTTAACTGTGAAACGTGTTATGGAAGTGGTTCTCTTTTAGCACGCAATGTAGCCATTATAAAATGGTATGTTAATCAGCTTTGCGTCTTATATGTGCACTTTTAATAACTGATGTTAAAAAACACATGCTCCAATGGACTTTGGAATAAATTTATTCCTCAAACTTTCTTTTTGACAAAACTTCCCACAAACTTAACGTAGCTGTTTACATCATCTAGAAGAATTACTTTAGTATGTATATTTCAAGGATCATATGTTTTAGTTGGTAAAATCTGTAATTTTCAAAATCACCATCCATCAAATACTTTTATGTTTAAACTAGTGTGATATACATTCAAAATATCTTTGGAGTGAATTGCATGGGCAGTTGTTATGAACTACATAATATGATCTATCCTTAATTATGGTTGAATGCTATATCTGCTAAATTGTATACGTCGTCTATATAGTTTAATTTAAATAAGCAGGGCCTTTAAGTCGGCTAGCAAGATTGTATTAATCATAAAGCCATGTGAATAAGTATGTAGTTTTTCAGCTTTCATTACCTTCCCACAGAAACTAATAGTATTTGTTTTGATTGTCCTAGCATGTATGCTTTACTTATTAGCTCTATCACCGACCTCCATATTTTCTTTAAAAAGGTGTTACAACGTATACGTTCGTCAAAACAAGGGAACTTTGAGCAATGTATACATAGGTATTAAGAGGGGAAACACATGTTTCAAGAGTGTATATTGTTGTAAATACTAGAATGTAAATAGTAATTTTGAAGTTATTTTTCTTTTTGTATTTGGCCCATTAAGCAAGCCCATTTGGTTTAGATTATTCTCTATTTAAACAGAGCAGCACTTGTATTTTTTAATTTATTGAAATATATCAGTCCTTTTTCTACATATATTAACAATTGAAGAAACCCAAAAGCATATATAATATAACACTGTTATTTAAGCATGCTCTTAAAGCTGATGTTGATGTCAAAGATGTGAGTGTAAAAATGTGATGTATGCCGTGGTTGTAAAAAGATGTGAGTGTTTAAGGTGTAAGTTGGCAACACAAGATAAGAAAAACTTTAGGTTCAGCCTTAAGTTCTTCATTGATGGGATAGTTGTCTCACATGGTTTTCAGATGAATTCAACGCACAATCTCATCAAGAAAAGTTGCAATAGAGGTTCGTAATAAGGTTTGAATTGGTGTGAAATTGATATCAGAGTTTGTTAAAAATTTAACATTATAGAGTCAATGGTTTTTTAGATGTTAAGAGATTGTTACTGTTTGATGGTACTTATGATGCGGTGACTCCAAATAGTTAGGAACAAAGGCTTTTGTGTCAAAGAATTGATGTTTGAACACTACTGCTCAATCTGTTGTGTAGATTCAGAACATTTGACTAGAAATTAATTAGATTAAATATTGTGAGCATTAAATGTTATATTTAGTCATTATGCAATTTTGTGTCTCTAATCTTTTAAGAATCTTGTAGTCCTACAGTATCGTATTTTTCTTAAATTGACTTCTTTTAGCGACAATACTTATTGACCACATGTGTGTGTGTTGACAGGAAAACACTTTCAACTCGGAAAGTAAGTGCAACTAAAGGAGCGGCATCAGTACCAGATGAAGTTTTCCATAGATCCAAAGGAGTTCAATTATGCAATACTCAGGCTCACCAATGCACTCCTGCCTTTTTTGCTGATTCTTTTTTTCTCAACATGTTCTCGTCTGAAGTCATTGCTGATAGAGCTCAAGTACCTGCCACTGCAAAAGTCATTTGTGAGAGACATACAATCTCAGTTGTTCCGGTAACTCGCGTCACCATGTCTCATCGTCGGCAATCCTTCAGTTTCTATATTGTAGGAAATGGCAGGGAGGTTTACTTAAAGGATTATTACCCCTCTAGATTTTGTTGGGGCTTGTGTCCTTGTTTGGAGTGGTTGAAGTTGTAATGTTGTAAGGTTGTACATGTTTTTTATCTACATATGTTTTGCATGTTCTCTTTTGTTTGTTCTGGATAATAACAGAAGCATGTTTTTTGTTTTGAGGGGTTTGTAGATTACCTTTGTTGTATTATCTGTTGGTTTGTACGGATCACAGCTATGGTTTATATTTATTTATGAAATAAAGTGAAATTCAAGTGGGTCCAGTGCAACTGGTGAAACTTTGGATTTTGTTCTTATATTGTTTGTTTATTTTATTTTCATGGTTTGGTTGGTTTGCTCAATACTTGCTGTAACTTCTGTTCTTTCAATTTGTGTTAGACTTTTGTGGATTATTTTTCTCCTAAGATACCTAGCTAGGAATTGTAAGGCAAGCAGAAACATTTTGCAAGAATAATCACTGGGAAACATCTAGCATGCCGCACCAATGTGCCATCATGTGGATTCAAAGAGTTTGCTGGTTTGTGTTTAGAGTTATAAAACCGTGGAGTATAGGGGAACCATCGATGGAGGTGGCGAGGAAGACCAAGAGAGGATGTAGCTGTGGTTTGGGAGGGGGAAGGTTTTATGGCATTAGAAAACAACATGAACATGAACAAGAGAGTTATATAACCGAAACTACCTTTGTTTGCACTTGACATGAGGAAGGTTTTATGGCATTAGAAAACAACATGAACAATAGAATTTGCACCATAAACTCCTACACACAAACCTGAAGTTAATTTGAGGACTCTAAACAAGTCAACATTAGCTAGGATAAATCCTTGAGAAAGGTACCGTCCCTGAACTATTAGTGTTGACCGAAAAAATTATTCATAGTTTTTTTAGGAAAAAGAAAATTGACAAAATTATTTATATTGTCGTTTAACTTAATTTTATATGACGATTTAGTCATTTATCTTCAGTTTTTTT
>Ga0315915_1006028_pt1 | contig 14965 bp, 7 predicted proteins | sample MpolbnodulesMG_FD_207738 | JGI IMG/M metagenome (GOLD analysis project Ga0315915, IMG submission 207738) | Medicago polymorpha root nodule microbial communities from Los Angeles, California, United States - branched nodules | ecosystem: Host-associated > Plants > Roots > Nodule | place: USA... | reverse complement strand
ATATAAACTAGTTTTACAAAGGCATCAAATTAAATACAATTTTAGCCAAATAATATTATTATATTTCTAATGAGTAAATTATTTTGAGTATTTAAATAGTCAAATTTGATATGATGTTATATTCTAGTTTAGTATTGATTCTCTCTCTCTTTTTCTTTCTCTCTCTTGTGATTTTGAGTCATCACCAAAATCTTAATTTCTTCTCCTTCATCAATCAAAGAGGAATGATTTAGAGTAAATTTTTTTTATCCAAAATCACCTCTCTAACTCGTTTTTTTCTTTCCCTTTTATTGAAATGAGTGATTTTCACATGTATTTCATTTTTTATTTTGTGGTTTCTTCGTCTTAATGCGATGTTGGTTTGTTCGTCGTCTTTGTGAGGCGTTGTTTGTCTTTCTTGTTTCGTTCAGGTATTTGTTTGGTTCAGATTGTCATATCAGCTTTGATCTGATGTTGTTTCAATCAATGACTTTGGTGTCGTCCACATTGTTGATCCGGAGACATGGGTATTTCTGAGACTTGAATATAGTCGTATGTGTAGGCTTTTGTACTTTTCGGATTTATGCTATTAACATGGATGATGTGAGTTTGTTCGCAAATTCATCCTTTTTTGTTTTGTATCGATGTACTCTATCAATTTAAATGAATGAATATAATTTATTTTTGTCAAAAAAAATCAAATTAGATTAAAGATGTGAGTGGTTTTATACTATTGTCGTATAAAATTAAATTCAAAATATAATAAAATGAAAGGAGGTAATGTATCTTCACTTACATGTATAAATCTAAATTAAAAATATATATACAATTCCAAAATAAAATAAACCAAGAACTATGAACAACTAATTTAAAATTAAACAAAGTGAATTCTATTTATGATTTTTTTTTATATATGTGTGTATATAGTAAAATAAAATGAAATGATGTTATTTATGAAGTTTTAAACGAGAACCTAAAATGTGTAATAAGGATGAAAGTAAGAATATGAGTGATTCTTCTGATGTTATATATGCGTCTGAATATAGTATAATAAAATGAAGTGAAGTTATTTATGAATTTTCTGAGAAGAAATGCTCACAAGTGTAGGGATTAACCATTAAACGAAGAAAAATATATTTTAAGAGAAGTATTTATTGGTCATGTAATGATTTGATGATTGAAAAAAAATAGTTCCATCTCATTCCATCTAAATTGGAGATGAAGCAAAACGTGAAAACTAATGGAATGTGATGAAATGCATTCCATTGAGTTCTACTCCTATCCTTTTAATAAAAATTCAAATGATGTAACATTAACTTATTATAGTTCATTTCATTTCATTCTATTCCATCCAATTCCATCGATTCAAACATAGAAAGAGGGAATGATAAAGATCTCAAGAGCATGAAAATTCTTAGTTTATTGAATAAGATGAACTTTGTTTAATCTTGATCGGGTTTGTAATAATTCTTACTCTATTTTAATTTGAAATTGTAATACTTTTTAGTTTTTATAGATTAAAACGATGTCATGTGTTAGAACTTAGAGAGATAGTTTGCTTCCTTCCGTTTAGTGTATTTTAGGAAAGTATGATGTAAATTCAATATAGACTTAGAGATTGGTACCGCGTGTAGATTAGAGGAAGTCTTGCTTTAAGTAGTGATTTGGAACCTCATTTGAAAGAGAGGGAAAATTTGAGAATTGAAATAGAATTTCTTTCATTGAGATTGAGAGTGAAAAATTGAAAAACTTAATTGATATCAGTTTTTTTAAAACAAAACAAAAGGTTATATATGTATTTGTATTAAATCTAAACCAATCATATCATCTTTTTAACCATTTTAACCATAAAAATAGGAAAGGTCATACATTTTTATTTATGAACTGTATGGTTGACTGTTGTTAGAATTTCTAATCATTTTGAGCAAGGTAGCCAAGATTGCGTCCCAGGTCATAGGATCGCACGATCTTACGTGCCATGGCCACTCAATCGTGCTTCGATCTTGCACCGGATCGTTTTTGTTCGATTTCGTGGGCAGATCGAGTTTTTTTTGGTAAAAAATGCATATAAAACGAGATATAAACAGAGAAGTAGAATGAGAAGGAGAGAGAGGATGAGGAATGAAGATGAAATCAAGGATTTTGATTGTTGTTAATGTCAAATCTGAAACCCTCATGTTTCTAGTGTTGATATGACTCGAAGAAGAAGACTAGATCAAGCTAGGTTAAAGTTGTAGAAACTTATCTGGGCCCTAAGGGCTAAGGTCCAATACTAAATATTTTCACTCTTTTAACAATACACCTGTCTTTCAAAAAGAAAAATAGTACGGGTACTCTTATTCTCTCAACAAAATAAAATAATAATAGTATCTAACTCTTTTAACAATTCACGTGACCTTACTCTTAAATGCACATGACAAGATTTTATAAATTATAAATAATAGATTTAATTAAGTTTTTAGTCCCTATAAATATACCGAATTTCGTTTGCATATAGATTTAGTCCCTGTTAAATTAAAATTTGTTTAATTATGCTTAAAAATTAAAAAAATTTAATGATTTTTTACATACTTGTTTAAAACATTATAAAACGTTCCTCCGCAATAAGTTAGCTCAAAATTTTATTTTTAGGTCCAAATTTTCGTTGTTTTATCTAGAATTTTTGGCATTTAAAAAAATTATATTTAATTCATTACATGTTGAAAAATTCTAATTTTTTATAAAAGAGATTATTATAATGTTCTTAACATGTTTGTTAAAAATCATTTAAAAATATAAAAGTTTAAGTATAATTAAACAAATTTTAATTTAACAGGAACCAACACATACTTTTAAATTTGCTTAATTGTGCTTAAACTTTTAAATTTTTTAAAAAATCTTTTAAAAATTTAGAAGTTTAAGCATAATAACACAAATTTTAATTTAATAGGGACTAAAACTACGTGCTGAAAATTTTTATAGGGACCAAAATCTGTCACTTTTTTTTATGAGGACTAAAAACAAAATTTAGTATATTTATAGGGACTAAAAACTTAATTAACCCTAAATAATAATACCTTGCCTTTTATTCAAAAAAATACCTTACCTTTTTTTTACAAAAAATGTAGTACTACTAGTAGATAAAGGTATAAAAATGATAAAATACTATTAATTAACTTAGTTTAATGTTGTAATTTATATTTTTATAAGTTATTTTGTTTTTGTATTATTATAATTTTTATGTTTTTGTGTGTATATATATGTAAAGTTACAATTTTGCTCTTGAGTGGGTTCTTGCGAATCGTGTTACGTTACCCGACTTTACATCCATTCATCAGCCGATCGAACCTACGTAAGAACTTGTTCCTGACTACATTGATTTTGAGCAGTGGTTCACTAGTGGTCATCAACTCTAGAACTTACCTCACATCCACTATAGAATACTCATAGTCCACTTTTAGATGGCTGCAACCTTTCATAAATCCTGCATAAAAATAAGAGAGACAGCGAAGAGAGATGTAAGGGAAAGTGAAGTAGAAAATTCGATTTCTCTACGTATCTCAATTTTGCAGTTCTATGCATTGGCTGGTATATTTTCACAACAAATTTGATACTTACCACCCTCATGTGTATTATAGCTTCATCCACAAACCTTTAATATTGCTGCCATCAGTATCACTGTCACAGTACACAACTGGCAATGAGTCTAATACTTGTATTTTCACAAAGCAATGCTATATATCAAGAAAGATTTTATCAAGAAAAATTTAAGAATGACATGGCAGAATAATCACACTTAGATTTTATCAATAAATTGTCCCAAAATTAATGTTAGCCAATAAAATCTCAGTCTGGCCGGAAATCATGGGGTGGTGGGTGTTATGTATTTTTTTTTTATGAAAGGTTAATAGATAAGGCTGAAATCTAAGGGTGATTATTCTGCCATGTCATTCTTGAATCTTTCTTGATAAACTTATTCTTGATATCTAGCATTTTCCATTTTCACAAGGGAAATGCTCAATTCAGCGAGAAAATGAATCGCGAGAGCATCCCGACATTACATGGCACTGTTGTGTTGTTGCTAACCGCCTGAATGGTAAGTGGGGCCTTTTTTTTGTTAGCAAAGCCTTTTCACAGTTAGGATACATTCGCGATTCGCGATGTATAGCACTGTTGTTTTCACAAACCTCGGTACGTACTACGTTCTATTATAACTTTCCCCTAAATATTAAATATCCTAGAGTGTAAAACTAAATGTCATATTTTGTTCGAAGGGAATAAAATGTTTATCAAGAAAAAAGGTAACTACTCTTTCCTATTTTTTTTTATTTTTTATTTTATTTTAAGACTATGTTCACATTTAGAAAAACACGTTGAGGAAAGAATCGATCTGAATATTCATTTATCGAAAGTATTCAGTGACTATGTACACATTACAGAGACAATAATGGTAAAAATCGGTACAACTAATGAGGTTTTTCCTAACAAACCTAATGGGAAAGAAAATTGCTTTTCTGACATCTAATACTTCCTAATAACACATGAAAAATACAAAATTTCCCCCAACGGTAGTTAGCCTAACCGACAGTAGTTAACTACCGTTGAGACCAGCTATAGTTAACTACCGCAGTGCATGATTTTGTAGAATACATATGTTGTTCTCTTCATTCTTTTGACTTTTCAACAAATGTCAAAAGAATATGTATCATGCCCAGCGGTAGTTAGCAATTTTATATTTTTCAAGTGTTATTAGGAAGTATTAAATGTTAGAAAAATAATTTTGAATGGGAAAAGTAGAGAGCTAACAAAGATACACTAGAGGGGCTTAATGCAAGGCCCAAGAGAGGGGTATGTATAGACCATCAGAAGATTCGAATTACCCAATTTTTACTTTTCACAAGTAAATTTCAGATGAAATTACATAGTTAATAAAGCAATTTTAAATAACTGACCAAAAAAAAGAACAATTTTAAATAATGTCGATGTTTAATTTAGATTGGACCCGAGATCTATAATAGTGTCGTGCAGTACATAAAAGAATCATCATTTCCATTGTAAAATTAGGTCCAAATTAATAGAAATTAAACCAAACTAAACTAAATCAAACTGAACCAAACTAAACCAAACAAAATTAAACCAAAACAAATTGAAGAACCAAAAACGAACCAAGACAAACACAAAGAAAAGACACACACAAATTGGAACAGTGACAAACCAAAACAAAATCAACTCTAAAACTGTGAGAAAACCGTAACCCAACAAGAAATGATGACATGTACAAACACCATACAAAATCACTTACTCACACGTATGTCCATTGATAAAAACAATCAGAGGCTTCAAATTTATGCAAAACAAATTTCCATATGCAATGTCATACCACAATTGTCAATTTGCACCATTTACCCAATATATGAATTAAGCACGTATATTGCCTCTTGATAAATAACATTACTCATGACGCTCCAAATTAAATTCATAGTCGGTTCCAAACGAAATAGAATCAACAAAACAAACTCACCAAAAGTAACAAAAGAGAGGATCTGCACTTTGACAAGCGATTTGCACACATAATCGAACCGAACCGGAAATTCAAAACAATAACAACTACGTTGCCGTAAATCAAAATCCATACACCAAACAAGCCAAAAAACAGAACACCAAAATTATATTCCCAAACATGTGGGACCTCGACAGCGGAAGAGGCAACCAATTCAAGGCGGATCGAACCATGTCAAGAATACCAATGCAAAATAGAGAAAGAGAATAGAAATAACAAAGACGGTTAGGGTTTCATAGAATATTGCTTGACATTACAAAATGTTATAAGAGAATATATATATAAAACCTAATGGACTCTAAATTAATAGGCCCAATAACATATGCCGACTCTAAACTAACAGACCCGATATTTTATTATCTAACAATCCGTACCTTAACGTAGACACTTGAGTAATCACTCATCTCATTCTCACCTATCATCTTGCCAGCTTCCAATAACGAATTTATCAGACGAGTTGGTACTTGGTACTACCAGTAACCAGTGTGCTTTTTTCTACAGTTTGAGTTGCAAAAACGTGCCGGTCTCTCACAGACTTAAAACTGCTTCTACCGTGCTTTTCTGAAGTGGAAGATTCCTCCTCTCAACTTTTATTTCTTGTACAATCTTTACATAATGATCACAATAATTTTGTTTTTCTTCTTCCTAATTACGAGCAATCCTAATCAGAAAAAGATAAAGTGTCCTTCATTCCCTAAGAACTATACCATACATAATCATCAATAATAATTATAACATAACATAGTACTAAGAAATGAGTAAAATTCAGCTTTTGCATATTCACAAATTGCCATTACATTAACATAAAACTTTACAATAACCTTCCAGAGGGAAACCAAAGGGAATCACGAGAACTGATAACTCTAGCAGAAAACCGATCAGACTCACTAAACCTTAACTTTTTTCCCTCCTCATGCACCTTACCCTTTTCCTTATACACCTCCATTCCAACCTTATCCTTCACCTCTCTCACCGAATCCCACAGCCCTTGTTGTGACTCCAAAATCATCACCACCCTCTCTTTACACTCCTCCAACCTCTTCAAACAACAAACCAATTCAACAGCCTCTCCAAATTCCAAACACCCTAATCTCTCCTTAAACTCATTCACTTCAACTATCACCACAGTTTCTATCACCATCCAATCTTCACTCACCAAATTCACTATCTCGCCCACCAACTTGTTCTTGTTCTTGTTCATGTTTACTTGATCTGGTCTCTTACAAATCCCCTCAACCAGTGTCACCAAAGAATCAAACTCCTTCAACAAACCACAGTTTGTAAGACAAGAAACTCTCTCTTCACCATCACACAAAGATTTCCCAAGAAAGAAGAAACCTAAGATTCGTGAAGTACAAAGAAGATTCTCAATATGTTGAGCAAACCAACGTACCCAACAAGAAAGTTCCCACGAAGTTGGATTTGTATTATGTCGAAAATTCGAGAGGTTAAGATAGTTTCTACCACCGGTTGAAGGGTAAACAGATAACTGATCTTGAAGTATGAAGCTTCCATGGCTGATGATATGATGAACAATGATGAGAGACTTGAGAGCAACGGCGGCGTTGTTGGTGTTCTGAAGACGGTCCATAAGAAGTTCTAGGAAGGAGGAAGCGGTGGCGCGTGATCCGTCGGTGGAAGAGAGGAGCGTGGAGATATGTTTGTGGGTGGGAGGAGTGAAGGAGTCATGCGTGGTGGCGCGTAAGAGGGAGAGGGTGGTGGGTTTAGAAAGTAACGCTGCTTTGCTTTGTGAAGCTTTGTCTTTGATTATGTTTATTAGGTTTGTGACTGTGAGTTTTGTCATGTTTTTGTTGTCTGTTTCTTCTCTTAGGTTTTTGAAGTAAAGTCAAAGAGATCACAAGAAACACACTAACACGAGGGAGAAGAGAATGGAGAGATCCAAATTTCATTAAAGATTTATTTATTTATTTCTCCACATTTTACAGCTACAGCTCATTTTCATTTTCATTTTCATTAGTCGGCATAAGAACATGTCATGTTACATTTATGTATGGGTCATATTAACGAACGAGTATTTTTTGCAATTTAGACACACATTTCACGCGACACTTACACCGTTGACCTTGCAAACCAAATTATTAACCAGACTAAATACAAATTTTTTAGGCACACTCATAAAATATGAATTTCACATCTTATTCTATTAATTATTTCAAAAGTAATAATAAAGTTAATTTTATATTTTGATTTTATGTGAATGTGTTTAAACTTGTGCCCATATTCTTGTGACTATAAAAGAGTTGCTCTATGAATCACTTAACCTACTTTATTAATCACAAAAATGTATTAATGATAAACCAATTATTTTACATAGTTTCAAAATATTGATCAAAGTTCTTTATGTAAGAGTAGTGTTAGCAACACTCTCTTTTAAACACACTTGATCTAACCACTCACTCTCTCATTAATTTAAATTATAGTGGGTCTACATTTTAAAAATAGAACACAAAGTTGTAGGACATACAATGATTTCATCCAATAAAAGAGTAAGTGTTAGAGAGAATGTTCAAAAGTGAGTGTTGCTATCATTCATAGTTTATTTAAAATAAGTGGTTATACTTTGCATTTTTGTAGTTGATAAAGTAGCTAAAGTGTTTAATGAAATTCGTGTAAAAAAATGTGATTAACAACGTACATTTTAAGAGGTGTACACATTAAGGGTGTCTACATATATTTATTTATTCAATTATAACTTATAAGTCAAAGTCTTCTATGCAAAAATTACTTTTTTAATATCTTTATCAATGTCAAGAGACACTTGTCAACATTTTTCTACGTTTATTCATCCATCTATATTTTTTCAATACATCTTAAAATATCTTTATTTTAAGAAATAATATCAATCACCTCACAAGTATTAATAATATTTTTTTGCTAATGTATTAATATTATTTAATTTACTAGCTACAATGTGATGATGCATTGTTGCAGCTGATTTCTTTTCAATGAAATTTGCTAGGGAGGTCTGTTTTCATTAATGGCATTGATCCATTGGTCAAGTTCAGTTCAATCCGATGATACTAGGAATGTTTTCATTAAGATATTTGTACATTTAGAATGAGTGTGATCCAACCACCAAAGAATTGTTCTTATTTGTACATTTTTTTCTCTTGTTCAAACAACAAAAATCATAAGTTAGAAATGAGTTTTATTCTCAAGTCCCAAAATTGACAGCTCTAGGTATAGGCAGTTCTATCTAGGAAATACTCCACTTGCTTCTCCAATTTTAGGTTCATCCCCAACATTTTAGTATATTCACATCTAATCTAACAACTAACAAGAGCAACGAATTCTATATGGTATATATGATCCTCTCAGATCATTGCAAAGTTCTAATAAAAAAAAGTTTGTTTCCAATCCTATAGTCTATGTGTTTGGATTTCAAGTAAAGTTGACCCAATGAAACTAGTAAACTCATTCCTTTAAAACCTCTGATCTCTATTTTTATTTTTGGGTCTCATGCGAATAAGTGAGACACTTATTAACATTTCTCTTTATTTTTCTATTGATCCCTACCAAAAGCTCCTAAAATGTGTTGAGTTACCCTTTAAGGTATCAAACAACCAGCCCTTAATTACCACCCGACCTAACAAATTAATTATTCATCTTTATACTAACAATTGAGAGTTTTTTTCTTTCTAAATACACTATTTCAAAAATACTCTTCTCTAAGAGCATCTATAAAATTCAAAGTTGGTTATATTGATATAATGATTAATATAATAATAGATGTTTTGATTAAGATTTATACGCTACATTACAAATTTGGTAGTTTACAAAATTATAATAAATAACTTGAATAAATTATATTTTGAATTTTGGTCCGTTACACTGTTACAATAACCTACTAATTAAAAATTTAATTATAGTAATTAAGTTTTAAGGTTATATAATTGTTTTTTATTTGTTTTTTTTATAAAGACAAACAAAAAACTAAAGCAGGAGATGCTACAAAAATGTATTACTTAATAACTTCTAACATATTATTAAATTTCAAATGTTATGAAGTTAATTTTTTTTGTAGGTTACATGAAATATAATCTAATCATTTAATGCGCATTTTATAAAATTAAAGACGTTAATAATATTAATTTTAAAATAATAGTTATGGTACTATTTTTCTATATAAATAGTAGCGCTTTGGTTAACGAGTAAAAACAATCACAAAATATTGTTCTTCTTTATATATTCTCTGGTTCTCTGATATCTATATTCCGTTTGTTTTCTAAATGTCTATGAAACACGACTTCATCTATGATGTTTCGCCAAGAAAACAATCGCGGACATTGGTTATGAGGGTTGTTCGTGTTTGGTTTGTTCACGACTACAAAAATAAAAAAACTACCATTTTCTATGAAGTTGGTTCTAATGGATTGAAAGGTACTTTTTTCATATCATTTTTTTGTTTTGTTTAATGTATAGTGTTTTAATCTTTTTTATATAGGGTGATCGAATTGGTGCGTCTATACGAAGAACATTGATCTACAAGTTCAAGGAGCAGTTCCAAGAGGGAATTATGTTCACGATTTCCTCATTTGATGTTGCTTGCAACAATGGTTCGTATAGACCATCACACAACGAACACAAACTGGATTTTACAATCAACACAAAAGTCAAAATATCTAAATCTACTTTGGTTCCTACAAACATGTATTCGTTTACACTGCATCTGATGTTTTCAACGATTCTTACGACATTAAATGTAATTTGAATCATATTTTTATCATCAAACTAATTTCGAACCCCCATCCCTTTCTAACAACATGAAAATTTTAGTTTTAAGTTACTTAACATTTAATATTATATATATTGATGTAGTTGGTGTCTTGACCGGGGTTGGATTTTGTTTGTATGAAGACGTCAAAATTATATTAAAAATCCTTCAAGCAAAGGAAAATACAAAGTTCGAGAGGCATAGATACAAAAGAACCAAATCATGAGGTAGAATAACGAAGACAAGTAGAAATATTATTCCACCAACATTTCAACTCAAAATACGTACCGATTTCTTAGCATTTTGCAACCGGTAAACGAGAATTGTAAATTTATCTAACAACATCATAAACTGGTTCTTGTGACAAAAATGTAAGAATTTATGCCTTTCCAAATAATCCAAATGCAAGTCAACAAAATCATCTGGAAACAAAAATCAACTGAAAACTAAAACAAACATTTTTTTGGAACAATTGAGAACCACTAAAATGAAGAGTACCCTCACAATAATTAATGGGAAGAAAAAAATAATTACCCAACCACTTTAAAATATCATGTCTTATGCTACCAAAGAATTCACACGAAAAAAAAAGAAAGAAGATAATTTTCCTCTTTTCAACATCTGCTAGAACATAAAAATGAGTCTATATTTTAAATACTCCATCAAGCTAAGTTGTCATTTGTTAGAATCCAGTTATTCAAGAGCCTCCACGAAAAGAGAGAGACATTTAGAGGAGCTATTTTGTTCCTAATAAGATTTTTTAGATCCATAGGTTCATCATGCTCCACCTGCATCATTAGATGATATACCACTTTGTCAGGGTTACCTTTCACCATGATCAACTTTAAAGAAACTTATCAAAGATGCTAGCCTTAAAAATAATGTTGTTCAACAAATAACAACAGTATATCCCCTATGCCTCCTTCAAAGAAAAATTCTATGACATTGTCTCCACCCCATCGAACTCTAACCTACGTATCTCCTTAAATGACATAGAGTTATTTTGATATAACTCAAAAATTCTTCTAAATATATCACACAAAGGACCACTCTACAACCACGAATTATGGCAAAAAAATGAGTATTTTTCTCATTACTCTCCAATATCATCAAGTTGTCATCAAACCAATTTCTAATCCCCGTCTCCTTCCCTTTTTTAACACCATGGAAGTATTTTTACCATACATACGCCTAACTGTGCTCACTCTTCACATGAACTCCTTCCAACCTATTCTAAGAAGCTAAAACTTTAAAATGCAAACTCATTTATCCATATTAGCCTCCAAAACCATTCACTTAACAAAGATAAGTTAAAATTCTGCATTATACGAACCCTCAAGCAATAACTATATCGACCAAGACACACCTTATATCACTTAACCCAATTGACTTTCCTAGCTTCCGCACTCCCTCCACACTAAAAATAATAAGGATTCAATAAAATAAATTTTACTTAAGTGAGCCTTGAAGAATGAAAGAAATTAAACCAATTGTGGTGGATATTGAAGAAGAATACAAAGATACAATACAAGAACATTTAATTGAATTCGAATGGGTGAAAACGATTTTTTTATTTATTTTTAATATATAATACATTATGGTATTTAATTATTATTTTAATTATTTGTCAATTAATTTTTAAGAGATATCAGTTTGAATGTACTCTTTTTTTTTTTGGGGTACAAAAATGTACTCTTTTTTCTATCTTGCGGTAAATTTAAAGAGGCGAATCTGATAATTTTATTGGTAAAAGTTAAGTTGTTCCTAGGTAAGTATTTATAACTATCAACTTGATTATTTAATACCGTTGAAATGTACATATCTATTCATTTACTTGAACCGTTTTATTTATTTCTTTAGAGATTGAAAAACGATGTTACAAAATTCTTTTCAATCAACTAAGATCAAATTCAACCGTTTAATTAGGGAGACAAAAAGAACTAAAGAAAATGTATGCTTATTTTGAGGGAGGAGTTTTTTTTCACAATCCTTTTAGTAAATAAATTTTCCAATAAATGGTAAAAAAAATTACCTTTATTTTTAGTTGCCTGATCTATCCCGCATTAGCATACCAAAAGAATTTTTAAACCTTACTCTTAGGATGACCATTGTGAAGTTGAAGAACTTGCATGAATTGAGTGGGTTGACATAGATCTCCTACCTTTTTCTTCCCCATGTTTGATGGGGTTTTTAGTTTGTGGGTTTCGGTTAGGAACTTTAAGAAGGGGAAAGTGTTTGCTTGAAAAAAAGGGAAACGATGAATTCAAAATCATAACTACACTAAAGTATAACGAAATTAAGTTATAATGTTTTAATTTTTGACTCTTGATCTCTAATTTAAAAAAATGAAGGGAGGAGATTAAAGGAAAAAAATTTCTCAATTTTTTCTCACTAGAAATAATTTGCTTCCGAGAGAAATACTCTCTCCAATATCATTTTAGGAACTCTCTCCAATCTTAGATATAAAAAATAAACAATTACATTTTTTTTATCTTAAATTAAAAAAATATATAACTTACTTTGACTCTATTTTATTGTTATTTATCCTAATATACATTTTAATTCATGTAAGTTTTATTTTTAATATTTTTTTATTCTCAGGAAACAAGTTCCAATAGTACGTTTCATAATGTTATATTTTTTTTATCAAATCGAGAAAACTAATTGCATATAAGTAAATTTTTGAAGTTAGATACTTTTTATAATTGAAATCCGAGAGAGTATTGTAATTAAATAAAAAAAAGTAATAGTTTTATTTAAAATGGTAGATTTTTAATTTTATTTTTATAAGACAAGAGCAAAAAGAAGAATCCCAATTAAGTTGGTACCCTACTCTAATCATTTGTTAGTTGCTCATATATATTATTAAAAAAAAAGGAAAAATTATATAAACCTAGGAAGACAAAAAAAACTGACCCATCCAATTCAAGTGGATCCACCCTGACGGGTTATACATCAAAAAAAGATCAACAGAGTGGATTCAGCCTTAATTAATTCTAACAAACGAATACCATTAACGATAAACGTTTGTGATGACCAAGAGGATCTATAATTTGGCAAATTGATCGTCAACACAAAATCGGATCACGTACCATCAACTCCCTGGAACAACGGAAACAAGCATTAACGACTTTTTCGAGTCCACATAGTCCTATGTCAATCAAGGAATAATGAAATACAAAACACAGACATATTCTTGAGAGTGAGGAGTAGATTCGACCGCCAACACGGTAATTAACAAATCTACATGAACCAATTATTTACTGCTATGATCAACATCAAATTAACAGTCATTTATGGCCCAACACAGTACCACAACCATCTCCAAACAAAGGGAGGAGACGACGGATTTGAATGACCCACGATAACCAATCCACACGGCGGCGAAAAAGGTCCAAAACGGTGGCCAAATAGAGGATAAAGAACGGACCCTTTCGGGTTTCAACCAAAACAACGCGGGGTCTGCCATTGAGAAGCCAACACACAAAACCAAACAAGATCACCGATGACAACCAACTTTTTGCGAACACCAACAAATCAACAACCATCACCCGTAGCAGATGTGGTACTGGTTGAATCGGAAACCAACGATGCAAATTGCAGTGAGAATCGGAAAAAGGTTAGTGCGGAGGGACGACACCACTCATCGCACCATGTTGCATGTTGGTACATCGTAAATTATGAAGGTTTGGAGAAAAAAAAAGAGGTGAGGCGGCGGAAGATTTCTAAAGAGAGGGCAGAGCCATAATGGTAGATTATAACAGAGGTAATCATACCTCTTATTATTTAGATATATTTTTAAGAATATAGTAATTATTTATAGTATTTTTATATTTTAAGCATAGTTGTACTTTTTCCCACTATTTTATCACTCTCACAAAAATAACTATATCTTTATAAAATTTACTTTTTTGGTCCCAATAAACGGTGATTTATATATCTAAAAAATTAAAAAAAATATTAATATGTAAACCTCATTAAATTTTTTTAAATAAAATGTATCCTGTGGTTGGCACGGGACGTTACACTAGTATATTACAAACCATAGATCTAGTTGTCACCACAGTTGTACCATATGCATCAGAACATTATTTTCTTCAAACTTTGTTTTAGTAGTTTCAATTAAATTATCCGTAGAACAAAACCCATCTAATCAGTCACATTGGTATTTGACTAAGTAGTATGATCACAACAATCCTAATTAAAGTCCTAATGTTTGGAATAGAAAAGCATTGAACTGCAAATGGTTTTGACACCAATTATAATTTTCATTTGCAGAGATCATAAGCAAAGATTAGCAAGTTAAACTTTAAAGATAAACAGACAAGTTGTAAGCGACAAATCTGTCAAAAAAGGGTTTCTGGAATCCAAAAGAATTGCAAAAAGTTTTCGATATTTTATTGAATGAAAAAATGCATCTTAGGTTACAAAAGTTTAGTTTGAATACTAAAGAAATAACAAACCCTAATGTGCCGAAAATAACAAACTGAAACAAAATAGAAAAATAATAAAATTTTTGAAATAATAAAAATGCGGTCTTGGGCCTTCAGATGACTTCGAATAACTAAATTCACCCCAACATTACGGCAAAGCGATGAATTATGCTCGTGAGCAAATTCCCTTTCCGGAAAACCAATTTACCTACATCACAATTTGTCATCACAAATCACAATGGACAGGATCAGAAACATACCAAGCTAAACTCATTGATC
>Ga0315915_1006026_pt1 | contig 14968 bp, 6 predicted proteins | sample MpolbnodulesMG_FD_207738 | JGI IMG/M metagenome (GOLD analysis project Ga0315915, IMG submission 207738) | Medicago polymorpha root nodule microbial communities from Los Angeles, California, United States - branched nodules | ecosystem: Host-associated > Plants > Roots > Nodule | place: USA... | reverse complement strand
CAATATAATTAGACAAAAAAATTCCTAATTTTTTGTCACAATTCTTTTACTTTTTTTTTATAGCGATTTAATTAATTAATACCTGGATTATTTGCTTGAAATCTGATGACTGCCCATCCTCCCACAGGAACAGCAATTGTGTTACGTCTTTGAGGGTTTACCAGATTAAACTTGGCACGATCGGTGGTGGAATTGAAATTTCCAAACCCTTGAGCCAAAATGTGGAAGCTAAAACCATGAATATGCATAGGATGGTTTTGTGCACTAACAAGTGATGTACTTTGGAAAACAATCTCCACCGTTGAATTGAACTTGAGTCTCTTTACCTTGGTTGATTTCGGGGCAAATAAAAGGTTTGTATTAAAATTCGGGTTAGGGTTAGTGAAGTCAAATATAACCAGAGGATTGTTAGGGAAATCGGCAGTGTAAACTCCGCTCACATTGTTGAAAAATGCTTCCAACATAGAAAGTCCTCTCCCTTTAGGAATAACGAAAGACTCGTTGTTCATGCTAGAAGACAGTCGCTGGTTGAGTGGACCAAGACACGTGGCATTGGCGACGTTCGAAGGATCACACCTTGCAAGGCTTAATCCAGCGGTAATAAACATGTGTTCATCAACATCAAGGGGGACTGGAACCCAATGTGGTGCCCTCACCGAGCCGGTTATGTTGCTATAAAATCTATGAGCCGTTGGTGTGTCGTTGAAAGGTGGTAGGGAAGGCATGATAGGTAGTTGTGGTGATAATAAGGCATCATAAATGACAATGCCTCGAGTTGTGATGTTGGCGAAGTCGCGGACACCAACTTCATAAGGAGAGGCAGCCATGTAGTATGAGCCTATAGGTTGGTTTGCTGTGAACAAAGCATCAACTGTTTGGCCAGGGGCGATAACAATGATGTTAGTCTCGAATGGATCGGTGTAGTCAGCATCCAATGCAACAACTGTGAAATTGTGATTTGCTACTTTGAAGAAAAGATGGTTATTGAGTGCAACATTGATTATCCGTAGTAAGTATGTCATCCCTGGTTTCACCTTCATCTCGAACATATCTGAATTATGTTAAAAAAAGATTATGTATTTTTAATTATGTCGTTAATTTTACATTGAAATTTGAAAATGACAAATAAATTTATATTGGAACGACACTTTCCTAACAAATACGACAATTAAAAAGGCATTAAGCGAGTTTAAATCATCACTAAATGTAAGACTCTTAAAATATTACTCTATCGCGGATCAAGGACTAACAAACTCAACAATATCAATTTAAACCTATGAAGTATGGATCGAGTTTCCGTGACTAACTCAATCTCAAAATCTAGCTCATGTGTTGTTTCTGACAAAGTGATCACTTACGATTTTCGGAACAATTATAGAGATCACCAGGCAATCCATTGATTGTGTAAGCATCAGATGAATTTGGAGCACCACCGGTGACGAGTGCTTCATTCTCAACGTCAACAACATTAGCATCATACCAGTCACCTATATTTAAAGACAACATTTGTTGTTATGGAAAATATTTCAAATTTCAAATAATTGCAAATTTTATAATTATATTCCTAGGATTCATATAAGAAAAACATTGTCATTAAAGAAGATAGATGTATAAATTAAAGAAAAAACATGTCAAAAACAATTTATTTTATTAGTAGGAATCAATCTCGGTATTCTAGAGCCACTACTACATTTTTCTTGATTTAATTAGTAAGAAAAAACATGCTCAAATGTTACTAAATTTAATTAGTAACAATTTTCTTGATTTAGTTACAATTTTCAATTGTTACTAAATCTCAATCATGTTGTAGTGGGCGTACCACACTCATACACTCTGTGCTTCAAACACTTGCGCTAGACCTTGTGGTAGATGTCAAAAACGAGTAGAGGAACGTGTATATCAATTATCAAATGCTAAATTTTATACCTAATAGAATAGGAACTTGCTTGTAGGGTTTAGGAAATGGAAATCGATTTGAACGAGGTTGTATGATGAAAGCACCATAAACTGTGGAACGCAAAACTGATGTATGAGCATGCCAAAATAAAGTTCCTTCTTGTTGTGTTACTTTGAACTTATATGTGTACTTGTTTCCTGTACTAATAGGGCATTGAGTTGCATATTCAGGACCATCTGCCCAAGCACTAAACAGTTGAAACACTCCATGCCTGCATAAATTAAGTCCAATATTTCTAAACAGATTGAGCTAATCGCCTAATCCAAATGATACAAAGGACATTGCAAATAAATATTAAATATAAATTTTCTTAGGAGGTGAAAAGGTAATGGTACAAATTCAGCAATAATTTACAAATTCAGGGTTACTATTTTTATCTTATTTTTACACATTATTCAAAAAAAAAATCTTATTTTTACACAAAATTCAGCTTTACTATTAGGAAAAATAGAATTAATTGAAGACATAAACTACAGATGAAAAATATGACAACTTTGTCCATCCCTTGTATTTCTATAATATTTTTGGAAGTGTACTTCGAAATGTGGCAAAAATGTTTCAATGTATGGACGTATCCATCCAGATGAAACAAAAAAATTTTGTTTTTTAAATATTTACATCTGAAAAGACTTTATTAGGAGGTAAAAACAATTGAGTTAAATATGTTTTTTTTTCTATTAATATATTAATTTTTTGTTTTAGTCTCCCTAAAATTTTCTTTCAGCTTTTAGTCCCAGTAAAATTTCTAATCACCACTTTATTCCCTACTTTTAAGTTAACTTATGTTTAGTCTTTATAATTTTTTAATAAAATTTTGTATAAATGTATAGAATATTATAAAAATCTCTCATAATAAAATTGTTGAGAAATGTGTAGAAAAATATAAAGTATATCAACTCATGTTTAACCTTTATATGGAGAAGAGTTTACCAGTGAATTGTAATATTGTAGGGTGAATTGTTGATCACATGGACGATCACAGTGTCACCTTCATGGATATTTATCTTTGGTCCAGGGAATTTTCCATTAACCGCAACAATTTCTCTCTTATTGCACAAGCGTTTGATAGTCATGTTTTGAACCTGCAATAATGTAACAATATGTAATTATTAAGTTCTAACTAGGCTTCTGTCAAAAAACAAAAAATAACTAGCTAGGAAAATTTTAATGACCGTATATTTTGTTTGTATTCTTTTTTTTAACACAATTTATTTTTACTACTTATAAACATGTTTTTTCCATCTAAATTAGAGGCAAAATATATGTCTCAACATTAAATGAGTTGTACGTAATTTGTTGAGTAGTTTTGTACTTGTGTTGCAAACAAGGGCATGGTTGAACTTATTTATGTGATTTTGGCAAATCTACACTTTATAACTTCAAAGAAAATCAAAGTGACACTCTGATTTGGTCACCGTAATACCAATCATGAACTAAATTGCTTATAGAAACAAACAAAACAACATAAGTTATAAATGATTGATTCCACAACTTGTGGAGCAAAAGAAAATCAAATAAGGTTGCCAATTAATTACTTTGAAAGTGTGTTCCACGGTACCAGCAAAAACTAGTGAAGAAGCTAGAAGGGCAAAAGCCCATGCTAGCAAAAACAAGAATAGCTTCATGTTTAATTTAGTAGGAATCTATAACTAGGAGAAGATTGAAGATATATATAGAAAACTTTTCTCTAAAATAAAATTATGTAATGTGTACTTGTTTGGATGTATATAGTTCGTTATTATGGTACATATATATAGTAGTGAGATTTGACATTTTTTACATTTGCGTGTTCCATTACAAACTATTCATACAAGCAACTCCAATGTGATTTGAGTTGGCATATAAGGGATTAACATGGTAAGATCACTTCAAGTCAACGAAATGGAGGGAAACACAAACTTCTTTGAAAAATAAAACCTAGGATCACTTTTTATTAGTAAATTAAATGAAAATGATGATGCGTCTGTCTTAAAAAATACTAAAACCTAAGATTACTTTTTAATAATACCAAGGATGAATATTATTACAAAAATTGATATTCGAACAATTGTTTTATGATAACTTTTGAACAACTATCTTTCTCTCATACTCACAATATATATTTATCCTCTATTTTTTTCTCTATCTCTCTCTCTATTGGTTTTTATCAATAAAAAATATGGAAAAATATTGTTGTCGCAAAAGTTATCATCAAATGGTTGTTCAAATAAAAAGTACTCGCTGCATCATAGATTATAGCTTCAATTTAAACTAGCATTTAAGCAGTGGCGGATCTAAGATCCAAGTTCAAGTGTTCAAACTTTTGAGTTTATCACTCTCCTGGACTCGTGGTGAAAAAAAAAATCACTTGTTCAAAACGCAGAATGGTGAAAAAAAATTCACTTGTTCAAAACGCAAAATATTTGAAGATATATGTTTTTTTTTCCATAAGTTCATCCCTCAAAAAATTGCCTCTCTACCCATACCTTTTAAGAGTTTGTTGAGAACAGTGACAAGTATTTGGTTTATTGTTTCAAAATTAAATTTAATTAAAAACTACATATTTTTGGTAAAACAAGGTTGAATAATTATTTTTAGTTAATTTAAAAGACTTCTTCACTTAAATTTCCAAAACACAAAAAATGATTTTATAATTTTTATTTTACGCTAACATGTCATCATCGATAGTCATTGCCACAACTCCGACCACCCATCTGATCATCATTTTGGCACCACCGACCAACACTCTGATCACATCCAACCACCACTTTAACCATCATCAGTCACCACTCGACCACAATTGTATTAGTCAGACCATTGTTGATCACAATTCCATCTATCTCTGATCACCAATCAAACCACACTTCAACCACAACTGACCACCACTCCGACCACCGTTGACCAACACTATAACTATCTCTACTCTCACATATTTGACCACCACTTCGCTCACATCCAATCACCATGTTAATCAACCACTATGACAACTTTCAATCACCACTTCATTCACCTCTGATCATAAATTCAACCACCATCGATTACTATTCTCATTGCCACTACAACCACCGCCACTTTGACCACTAGAGGAAACAAGAATTCACTAAGATTCATTAAAAAAAATAATAAAATGATAACACTTGTGTGCATTTCTTAGATTTTGTGAAAGGAGTGCATTTGCTAGATTATTGGCTGAATTTTTCTGCCATTAATGATTAAAATTCTTGTAGTGTGAGTTGTTCCTAACTTCAAATATATTTTTTATTTACATATGTACTCGTTTTGCTTTCGATTTTAGTACATGTAGTTATTTTTCTTTCGTTTTGGTCCTTGCAAATACTTTTTATTTTGCTTTTGGTTCTTATTTTAGTCTTTACATCTTTTAAATAGGTTTGGATCTCATCCCAAAAGCTATCTCATAGATGGTACTCAAACATATTTATATGTTCAACAATCTGGGAACCAGAGCAATATGGGACAAATAACACACATCCATCCTCACGCCTAGCGTGGGCTAGGGTCCAATTCCCACATTGCAATCTTTAAGCCGGCTCTGATACCATGTTAAATAGGTTTGGATCTCATCCCAAAAACTAACTCAAATGATGAGGATACTTAAACATATTTATATGTTCAAAGCGGGAGAACCTAAACAATGTGGGACAAATAACAAACTACAAACAAATTCAAAACCAACTTCAACAACATCAAATATTCTGCATATTACAAGCATCAGCTTCAATATAAATCAATTTTGCTGGGATTAAAACAAAAGAACAATGACCAAAAGCAAAATATAAAGTATTTACAAGAACCAAACTAAAAAAATTACATAGATAAACCAAAAAGTGGTATATTTGTAGCCACACATTACATATTTTAACCTACAAGAAATGTTAGAAACACTTCAATTCTAACATTCATTATGTTATTTGGTAAAACTCATGTGGATTCTAGTATTTTATGTGAGACTCATTTTCAAAGTGTGGTGTCCTTATAGATTTCATTCAATAAAAGAATGAGTATTAGATAGAAAGAGTGTAAGAAATAATGTTCATATCACTCCTTCTTAACCTACATTTTTTGTAGTTATAACAAACATAGATTGAATAAAATAAGGTCATTCTAACAAGTCTTTTAAGGGCAATGTTTAAGGAACTAAAAAAAGAAATTATATCTTAAAAATATAAATCAAATGTTTGTCAAAATTATAATTACCCATTTTTCTATAAATGACATCTTTTGATTACTTAAAGTCTTAAACAATATTACAAATTACAATGACAGTGTTGTACATGATTCATCCAAGGGTTATAAATCATTCGTTCCTCTTCGTGTAACATGCAATTACTTAAAAGAACATTTCTGTCTATAACCAAACCAACAGAGAATCATAAGACAGGTCACAACCCACATATTTTATTTTTTGGAGTATACGTGAATTATATTATATACACATATTTAATTTAAAATCTATCTGATAAAGTAAGACACATAGGTTGGCTGTGTTATTATCTCTTCATAACCAAGATTTCTCAGTTTTGATGAATAAGGACGCAATTTAGCCGCGGTCAGTGTGTCTCCGGAGACAAATTAATCTTCCAAAGCACTCAACTATCTACAAACCGACTAATTACAAACAATTTTAATATAAATATCAAATTTCTTAATTCCCGTGATTTTGACAAAAATGTCTTATATTTAAGGACGGAGGTAGTAGGTTCTATCGATCGGAATAAATCTTACTAGGTATTTGTCATATACTAAATGTGTATCTCTCTTCTAACTATGATTAAAATATAAATTCGTCATATTTCAAGAGTCTAACCTCTTTTAGTGGACCAACCTCTATTGGTTGAGTCGAACATTTTTTTTTGTCAAGTAGCTTAGTGGTTAGAATTCACCTTTATTCAATGTAAATAAGTGGGATGTCCGAGATTCGAACCCCGACCTCTACATATAACAATGCATGTCTCCACCAACTGAGCTATACTCATGGAGTCGAACATTTTTATTATTAAATATTGATTATTTTGCACCTTAAACATTCATTCAGTTTGTAATAAGAGGAAGGATTGGGGATGAGAAATGAGAAATGAGAATGGATAGGTATTATCTCTTCCACATACATGTCATTTGGTGAGATGACTTGTGGAATGACATTGCATCTCTCTTGCACACATCTATCAGGGGAAACTTGAAATTTAGGAGGTTTGTGGGGGTAGGAGTAATATTTAGGGGATAAATAACAAAAACTTCTGAAAATCAAATTATCAGCTTACAAAAAATTATGGGGCCATGAAGATTTTGAATTAGGCCCACAAAAAAATATAATGCACTGGGGTCCAAAAAAAATCTGTCAATAGGGGGGTTCTTTAATGAAGATTATCTAAGACTTATACATATAATCAGTCTATCCCATGAGCATAGTTCAGTTGGTAGGACAATGCATTATTATATGCAGGAGTCGGTGTTCGAACCCGGGACACCCCACTTATTCACATTATAAGGTGAATTCTAGTCTAGTCATTAGGCTACCTGACCAAAAAATAAATAAAAAAATAGTCTGCATGCTACTTAAAAATGGAAGGAGGAGCAAAACCCTAGTCCTGCAAAAAAAAAATCTATTTTTCAATGCAAATTTACTTTAAAAAAAGTGCATTCATACTTGCAATTTATGATTTCAATATTAAATGTGCATATTCAACATGCAGCTTAGCAAAGAAATTCATGTTCTATTCAACAAAATCAAGTGATTAACTCCGCTGTAAAAAATGCCTAGACATGAGGGATCTTATATAATCATGTTGCAATATTGAAACTTCTATAAGAAAACATGCCTTTCCTATTCCTAAGATACACATAACTTTGGAAATTGACTTATTTTTTGAAGGTACTATAACCTAGTTGGAAGATTCATTTGTACTAGCTCCATCATTGAAGGTACCCCACCATCATTTTATAGTAAGATAACAAACTCCTATAGTTATCATTATGATGACATAAGGTTCTTTAATTTGACCATAAATATAATTATGTTGCTTCCACCTTCGACATGCTAATTAAAGCGAATCCAAACAATTTTCCACTATCTATTGGACAATTTGTGTGGTTTATTAGTTACATTTTTTTCATCCTCGAAGTGTTAGTTGGTTTAAGAATTTGATAAAGGTAAAAGATAAAGTTAAGCAGGATTCTAAATTCACCATCTAAAGCAATTTAAAGAACAAAAACCATAGATGAGAAACATAAACCAAATCAGATTCCCAGTTACATGCATAAACGAATTTCTTTTCCTTTTTACTTTTCTTTTTATCTTTAGAAGGTGCCAAGAAGACTAGAATCATGAAGTTGTTACTTGTTAGGCCACAAAATGTATATGCATGAATTAATTTTTTAAAAAACAAACTTCAGAAATTAATTATATTCTTAAATTCAAGCTTTGAATTATCTAATTCGAAAAATGTTAATAACTTCAAAATGATATTGAATGAACTTGTACAAATTTTTCTAATCATCCAAAGTCAACATTGTTAGTTATGTTAAAAAGTAGTATTCGAAGCATTTTCTTTCTAACACCGACTGTTTTTTTTTTAAGAATCTAACACCGACTGTTTTATTGGGTGAAATCTATGGAGTTTCATCAATTTTTTGGGATTTATTTCCTCGTGTGAAGCCCACTTTATTTTCATCTAATAAAAAAGTCAATGGTAAAACGAACATAAGAGTCGGTATGATGGCCAAAATTATTATGAACTTTGCAATAATTTGTTCTGGAGAAGGCATTTTATGACCTCCACTTAACAATATATTTGATGATCCTTCAAAAGGATAATGAAAATTTGATTACTTATATCAAAAGCATATGTTTTTCGAGCGGCATTCGAAAAGTTTCTTGACTCAGGGGGTTTAAAATTGTGACATGTAAAATAGGGCTCTAGTTTTAATTTTGGAAGGTTTATACCACTATAGTTTGTCTCATTCAAAACATCATCTATGAATTCTCTTTGTCCTATTTGGTGAAATCAATGACATTCACTTTCAATTCTCTTGTAAAGAATTATTGATGAAAAACGGTTTCTAATTGCCCTCCAATTTAGGATCGAATTGGGTAGTAGGGTGATGAACCAAGTAAAAGCATCCTTAGTGAAGTGTTTCATTTTTAGAAATTCATCATTTGGAATATCCCCATACTCCATTTGATACCTAACCAAATGTTATATTGTTGATTCTCCCAATTCACTAGAAATTTTGGTAAACTTATGAACTTTTTATCCCTGAGGGAGTTTTGTTTGTAGAACCTCATTTGGGAATAGAGACGCAATGCATGATATACTCACACATCCCATATTAAAGTCGTGTCTATTTAAGGTATTTTCAATTATACTTTTGATTGTGTGCCCCTCAATGTTTTGTCTAATTTGGTGGACAACATTATCTGTATTTTGATTCTAATTAACTATTGTTAATCGAGGATCTATTCTTGGAACTCAAACATTTAGTGGATGTGAATCCTCGTGACAATTTTCTTCATTAACCAGGTTAATATTTACATATAGGTTAATGTTACTTTCATCAGGTACTCCAAACACATGTTATTCAATCTAGTTGTCTGGCTAATGCCTGATAAAAGGCAATAATGTTTTCAATCATTGGATTAAAAACATTGGCCATTTGAATGGTAATCATATTCATCATTTCGTGGTTACTATCATCTATTTGTTGACTAAAGGCTTGCAAAGCGATGTTAGTAACCATCGTGACTAGTTCTTGTATGATCAAATTGAATTTCGGTGTCACTCCAAATACTCTTAGCTCAAAACATGAGTACTAAATAATGAGCGGAACAATGGGAGAGCTTACTAAATGTGGGATTTTTAAGTGTTGAATATAACTAAATAACAAACTTTGAGTAATAATATAACACTTAAAACAGCTATATTTACCTTCATCGTATTCATATCGAATTATGAACATTGTTTCTAGGTTTCAAAAGTTGAAATTTATAGGTATGAAATTTATATGTCACGGAAGCTTCATCATGAAACACAAAAAGTTGTAGATGCCATTAACTAAGAAACCAAATTATCAAACACATCAATATGACACCGTGTATAATTAAACTCCTATTCTTAACCAGGTCCCTTTTTTTTTATTCTATTATTATTTTGCTTATTAAATATTGCCACATAATTCTTTCAAAAAAAATAAAAATATTGCCACATAATTGTTAGCCTTTTAATTAGTGTTTAAAAAAGCAGGACCGATCATGTTATGTGTGACTCATTTTCTCATCTTTTGTTTGGTTCTTGTAGCAATCATTCAAGACACAAGAAAACTTTTTATTTTTTATTTTTTTGGTAGTTTAGAAATATATGTTTAATTTGTACCAAAAAAAAAAAAGAAATCTATGTTTAACGTTAGCTATTTTACGATAATGATCCGGATAATAAATAAGATTCTTGAGCATAAATGAATCAAAAGGCTAGGTGAGCTCAAGTGGCTTGACCTTTGACATATGCACAAACTTTGATTGAAGTTTGAATCTAGAATTCTTCCTGTATTTTCTTGTATATCATTGTACATTTTTATTCAAGTTAGTGGATATATGACATGTATATTTCAATAAGTGACAGCTTTTTTTTATATTTCTCTGAAAATCGGAAGATTAACAAAAGAAGAAAAAAAAAACACCACGGTCGATCCTACAATTTTAGAAATTCTAGTGAATTGAGAAAACTATGTCCTCAATTACTCTAAAATCAGTTATGTATCTTTTGTTGAAAAAGTAATAATATATTTTGATACTCGAAAAAAATTTTAATGGTAAATATCAGTAATTAATTGTTAGATTATTATTTTTTTCATTCGAATTTAAGATTATAAAAAAATGCTAAAATTTATGATTATGAAACTTGTTAACATAATCCATATTTTTAATAGAAGTCAAAGTACAAGTATCTAATTTTTTTTTTTTGTATAGCCCGCACTTAGAATATGATGCCCCTCAATGGGCGTCTAGTCTTTAGTTCTGCACTTTAAATAGTTTGGTGCTCTTGAGTTTGGTACAAGTATCTTACTCACATCAGTTTTTATGAGATTTTGTATTGTATTTCTCATATTATATTAGTAAATTTCCATGAGTATTTTTTAGTAAAAATAATAATTAATATTATTCTATAAGTTGGGCATGCGTTAGGAAAATAGTTTTTTTTATTGATTTGAATATTGAAATTCTCTAATAATTTTTAATTCTTAAAATAAAATTTCATCATAAACACCATAAGGTTTTCCTTCTTTAAAAAAAAACACCATAAGGTTTTACATGTTTTGGAACTTTTTTTTTTTTTTTGAGGGAACATGTTTTGGTTAAATATTTAAATAGTTAGACTCATTGTATTAAATGTAGAGAAGTGAAAAACATGTGATTTGAATTCAAACATTTGCATATTTGTAACAAAAAAAAAAAAACCATTTGCATATTTACAACTACCAAATGTATTGTACTTACATGACCGAACAATATTCTTATTTATCATTTGATTATTATTTTTGGTTACAAAGGAAAAAATTTATCATTTGATTATCAACCATTATCATAAAATTATTTCTCTTATTTATCATTAGATTATCAGTTATCATCGTAAAATAATTGTTGCCTGTTACATGAAGTGTTTAAATGTTTTATTGTAAAAATCAAAAGCCGCATAATATTATTTTTTTCTTTTCATTTTTTTAATTTTTTTTTCTTTTCATTAAAACGTTATTTAGTTTGAAATAGAATGAGTTTCTATTTTTGGGTTGATTTACCATAGATTCTCTTCACTAGGAGCAATTAAGTTTGAGGTGTGATGGTAGGAGGAACATTTGCTTAGTGACAACCACAAATAATTTTATTTGAGTACACTCACACAATTGGGAAAATGGTAAAAGAAAAAACACTTAAATAATATATTATTTTAAATGATTAAATAATAAGTATTTTTATATGTGTGTGTCTAAATACATTTTATTTGTAGTTATGTCTATATAAGTATTTCTTGTGATAGATGTCTCTTTCAAAAAAGAATTTATATATTAGTTTATCACAGAGTTTAGTCAACTTTGCTAGACTCAATCATGTGGATGAATTATGATGAGTAATTTGAAATAATTAATAATAGATTATACTTGCAACAATTAAGCAAGATGTATATTTTTTGTTACAAAGATAATAAAAAAGAACCAAAAAAAAAGCTAACGACTCCCGAAGGAAGAAAGTGTCGGGGACATCGCTTCTGAGACGGGTGATGAGATCAGTAGGGAGTGCCTCATGAAGAAGGAGGTCAACATCAGAAGAAGCTCCAAGTTTCGCCATGAAATCTACACTTTGGTTCCCCTCTCTAAGTGTATGAGAAACCGTAATATTACTTTGAAGGATAAAATCGTTTTATGTCTTTAATAAGGACCGCATGGACATGGTACCTCTCAATGGGACCATTAATCAAATTCATGCAAACAAGAGAATCATAATAGAAAGCTAGATCTACATACCCCCAGATTCTTAGCCATGTTCAGACCATAATATATAGCAGAAAGCTCAACAAGCAAGATATCATTTGTACCAGGAATATACCTTGAGAAACTGGCTAGAAAGAAACCAAAATTATTGTCCAAAACCCCTCAAAAACCAGTTCTAGTAGGAGTACCATGACAATTTTCATCTATATTTAGGATAGCACAAGAGTATTTATTGTTATTCCATTTGATGTAGCAATTATCAATAGCACTAGAAGCAATATAAGGAAAGCTATTTGTTATGACATCTATCATATTATTTATGTTACAAGCAAGGCGTTGAAGCGGCCAAGTTTCGGCCCTTAAACACATGAAATTTCGATGACACCAAAACAACCAAACTCCGACTTAAAAAATGATTGCCCGATGCCCTTTAGTACCCTTTCTAAGCCAGTCATGCGCATTGATGGAAGAGAAAAAAAATCAAAATTAGTGAAGCCCAAGTGGTGCCATAGCGCGAGGGGAAAATTGCAATCATGAACGCAATGGAGATAGGTCTCGTTATGAAGACTGCAACGAGAACAAGTAGTTGAAGGTGCTATATTCATGTGGTTCAGAAGAGATAAAGTAGGATCAGCATCATGGCAAGCCAACCAAAATAAGAATTTGAACTTTTCAGGAAGCTAAAGTTTCCAAATCCAAGACCAAGAGTGTAAAGGTAAGTTGTGACCAACTGGATCGACATTTTTTAGGAGCCAATTATATCCACTTTTCTGTGAATAAGTGCCATTTTTATTTTTTTTCAAGATGACAACATCTTCAATGGTACCATTGAAATTAAAATGAGTGTAGTTTATGAGATCGCAAACTGTGTGAGGTAGTTGGGTATAGAGGATAGTATGCGGGTTGTTGGCAATGAAGACATCTTTAACAGAGAGTTGCAAGTCATGAATGTCTATATAAGGGACAAGAGACCCAAGAGTGCTCATTGGCTGAACCAAAAAGACGAAGACCCAGACCCGGCACGCTAGGAGTAGCCATCTTTAAGGATATTTTTAGTTTTGATGACAGATGACCAAGTAGGAGAGCTGCTAGAACTATCGATAGCGTGAAGGATCTTATGGTTGACCACATATTTGTTATATATGATATTGACCCAAAGTTTATCAGACAATTGAACTAGGTCCCAAACAAGCTTCCCAAGAAGGTAAATATCTTACAAATATTAAGCAAGATGTATATATGAAAATGAGTTATGACTTATATTAGAAAAAGTGAAAAATAACCTTTTAATTTTATTTTCACCTATCGAGCCAACTGTCTAACTCGTTAACACCCCATTGTGTTAGTGTTATAGTGACACGTTCAAAATCTTAATCGTATCTGTCAAAAAAGATAAGTTATACTTATCAATCCAACGAGGTTCTTCATCGTCCCTAAATAAATTGATATATGACTTTGGTCACATGTTACGGTCCAAATCGATCAATCTCTCCGTCCCAAAGTATAAGAGATTTGATTATTTCACACAATAAAATGTACAAATAAAATAGACAATAATACTCTTTATTAGACTACATTATCAAATGAGAAATGATAACTGGACACATTTTTTCTTGACACAATACAGACACCAATGTATAATTATACGGTATTTTTTGTTTTACACTGTTACTGTATACTTTTTTTTTCCTACAACTGTACGCTTATCTTTTTCTGGTTCGCACCACCACCATAGTCTCTGCAACTCGATGACCACTCATTCTCCTTCCCTTCGCCTTCGTCAGCGGCAAGACAGATAAACCCCGACTCTCCCTCATTGTCTCTCATCATCTCTCTCATTATCACTACACTCGTCGCCGCAACTAAACTCATCGTCGCTAATAATCTAATCAACACAAATGAAAAAGACAGATGAATATGAGATTTGGAATGATTGAAAGAAATACAGCAGGAGGTGGTGGTGTGAAGTCGCCGATGGTGAGGTCCAAAGCGGAAGATGATGGGTCTCGGAACGACGGCTGAACAGATCTGATAAAGAAGAGAAATATCATGGTTAGTGTTGGATGGAGGTAAGAAGAATGGTGGAGAACGAGAGAGAGAATAGATGAAGAAGAGTGGGTTGATGGTGGTCAGTGAGACTGAGAGTATGGTGGTAGTGAGAGTCTACACACGCAGAGAAGAGAAGAGAGGTAGAAGAGGGGTGTGTTGTATTTACAACAATGTCCTTGCTTTAATGTTGAAAAGTCCAAATTGTCCATGGTGTCTGCATTGTGTCAAAAAAGTGTGTTCATTTATGATTTCTGTTATCAAATACGTGTATTTAGTATACAGAAATGATAAATGAACACACTTTCTTTGACACAATGCAGACACCATGGGCAATTTGGACTTTTCAACATTAAAGCAAGGACATTGTTGTAAATACAACACACCTTTCTTCTACCTCTCTTCTCTTCTCTGCGTGTGCAAACTCTCACTACCACCATCCTCTTAGTCTCACTAACCACCATCAACCCACTCTTCTTCATCTACTCT
>Ga0315915_1006025_pt1 | contig 14968 bp, 3 predicted proteins | sample MpolbnodulesMG_FD_207738 | JGI IMG/M metagenome (GOLD analysis project Ga0315915, IMG submission 207738) | Medicago polymorpha root nodule microbial communities from Los Angeles, California, United States - branched nodules | ecosystem: Host-associated > Plants > Roots > Nodule | place: USA... | reverse complement strand
ATTTCAAGAATTGAAAACATTTATATCACATATTTACTTCAAAACTATAGTAATTGACAATCTCCATTTACTTAGGAAATGGAGAGGATCTTCACCCAGCACTTGGGGTGACATTGGCTAACCACAATACTACAAGTGTCTTTCTTTTTTCTCTTTTATAATATTTTTTTATTTCTTTGTACACATGCGACATTGTGGTTGACCAATGTCATAAATATCACGAACCACAATGTCACCTAATTATTATCCGAAATCAAGCGGGACATTTTATTTGACTAAATAAAATATAATGGGACATTATTGTCATCCCACAAATTTAGAAATCCCACAAAATTGGTCGCAGTCCACACAAATACTATATAAATACAGTCTTCAACTGAACACAACCGCTTGCAATAGCCTATCAAATTGTGATCATATGAAGAAGACAAATTCTTGAATCTATCTATCTATACAAACGGTAAGGATAGGATATGGGTGATTTTAGATTGGATATAAAAAAAATGTATGTATGTATATTTTTATTTATTTGAATATTGTGTCCATTTTCAAAAGTCTTATTTTGTGTTCCTTTCTTTTTCTGGATGGACCCTCTTTGATGCGTTTCAATTTCAACATTGAATAGCCTCTTTGCTGAGATTCTTGCTTTGAGTACCTTTCACGCTTTGAATTCCTGTCTTTTTGTATGTCATCAATAAACCCTTCTCACTAACTTTCCTTTTTTTTTGGAGTTTTTCTTTTTCTTCTTCTTTGCATGTGTTGAATTTTGAGTGTTTGATGGTGATTGTGATTCTGGGTATTGAAAAAGATTCGATTTTTATGTTTTTTTTACTCCTCTTTTGTTTGTAAAGATTACAAGTTCAGTTTTTTATGCTGGAATCACGGTGATGTTATTGGTTTCTTTTAGTGTTTTTAATTTGTTCTGTAATGTGTTTGGTAGTGCCACCATTTTTGTGTCCTTTTTTAGGGAAATTATTTGCTTCTCAGCAGAGGTTTTTGAGTGCAAGGCTCTAAATTGTGATTGCACTTGCTATTTTGTTGTGATCTTTGATGTTGCATAGCAATTATTGATATTGCATGCCCCCAATTTTCAGTCATTATGCAATTGGAGAGGCCTTAAACCTAGCAATTTCTGTTACAGACCTCAATTTAGAAATATGTGATTTGATATGATTTTGTTTCTACCACTGCTGTGAATTGTGATATTTTTCTTATTATGTATGTTGACATTATATGGATCGAGTGAATTTAGGGTAAATTATGGCGCACATTAAAGCTATATGATTTGTCTTTGATCCTTTGTGATTCTATTTGTTTGACCAATATAGCATCAAGAATTTTAGTTCCAATGAATAACTGAATTGCAAACTACAAAGTTAATTGATACAATTTGGCTCTATTGTTGGTGTTAGTACCCTTCACACTTGCTACATTTTTTTCTTTCTTTCTTCGTGTGAGTCAGAGAGCCCTGTCGAATTTATTATATCTTGTTGGAATTTATTTTGTTTTGCCTGCCACAAAACCAGTGCACATTATTGATCTGTTTTAAACTTTTCTACGCATATTTGATGGGTGTACAATGATATACAAGATGATGGCAGTTATTTTAAGTCAACTACATTTGAAAAAGAAGACGAGTCTTTACTAGGAATGATGATATAAGCAAAGTCTTGGATATGTGAAACTCTTTGAACTGTCTAAATTGTATACATCATACAAAACTCACTTTAAATATCATTTGATTCATTTGATTAGGAAATATTCCTTATGTAACCAGTGTCATCTACCATCATTTCCTGTTATGTAAAACGTAGGAAAGTTTTTTGCTATACCTGAAAAGTAGGTTATTTTGGATTAGTTTCATCAAAGGAATGATTTTTAGACGTGCATACTAAAGGCAAAATCATGATGTGTTATTTCCCCTTCTCCGCTTCCAAATTTCTCTTTATTTATACTTCTATTCATGTTAATTGTGTGTCCTACTAGAAAAAATGCACAAAGGAAGGAGAAAAGATAACTCACTCTTCAAATGATACCTTGTAGGTTTGATTTTACTTTCATCTAGGGGGCAATGATGGGTACTGTCATCGAAGATGATGACACATTCACCAAAGCCCTTGGAAGAGGGCCTGTATTTTATTATGGCATGGGACACATGCTCAATGACATAACTTCTGCTTGTTGGTTCACCTATCTATTATTGTTCTTGACAGATATCGGTTTCTCACCAAGGTGCATTTTATGATCACTTTGTTTCTATCTAATTTTTTCCTCTTGTTGTCAACTAGTGTTGTTAACTTTTGTGCAATTGCTTGTTAACTAATGTAACTGAATATTGAAATTGAAGTTTTGAGAAAAAGTTTCCTGCTGTTTGTGGCTTCGGCATATAGTTTTACATTTATTTCTTCATTTTCCCCATTTCGCAGGAATGCAGCTATTGTGATGCTTTCAGGTCAAGTAGCTGATGCATTTGCCACAGTATTTGTTGGTGAACTGGTATTTAAGCAATTCATTTTTCTTTTCTTTTCTTTTCACACCAGGGATATACTTATATGTTTCTGTCACTAAGAGCATTAATATTTACCTAATCTTGTCATCTTTTATAACATTGGTAACAGATCTTTTAATTTGGAGATTAAGCTGAGTTTACCTGATGATTTATAACTACATGGTATCATCTTATAAAACCTTAATGCAATAATTAGGTAAGATGATACCATGTAGTTAGAAATCATCAGGTAAACTCAGCTTAAACTCCAAAATAAAAGATATTGTATAATCATACCTAATAGCTTTGGAAATTAAGCTGAGTTTGCCGAGTACCCGATGTAATCTTATAAAACAATAGCTATTGCATAAACTTAACTGTCCCATAAAATATTTGTCCTCACTTAAATTCCTAAATTTTATCGTTGAAATACCCTTATTTTAATTTTTGCGAGTTATCGAATTTAGTTTAAGTTAAAATATAACATGAAGTCAAAGTCATTCCTGTGATCTCATGGTAATCTAGTATTCGTTTCTTATGATTTTAAGAAACTTAAAATTTTGTTGCCTTGTCTACTTTTGGTGCTTCTTTTTTCCCTTGTCTTATTTTGTGTTTTCAGACCTTATTTGGATAGAAATGCTTAATCCCGTTATCTTGCTTGATAGATAGACAGATTTGGACATTTCAAGATATGGCATGGGGCTGGATCTATATTGGTGGCTATTTCATTTTCTTCTGTTTTTGGTGGTTGTCTACCATGCACAATTTTTACTTCAGATTCAATTACTTTTGAAACCGTGAGTTACAGCGTGTTTGCAGCAATTTTCAACGTGGGATGGGCTGCTACTCAGGTCTCGCACATGTAATTAACTTTATCGAAATCATCTTTTCTTTTGTAAGTTAAAATTTATACTTTCAGTTTGAAATGTCAAATTAAAAGTGGTTGGTCGGCAAAGTGGTTGTCAAGGGTTCCTGACAATTGCTTATGAAGAATACCAAGTTGGGAGGGGAGGATCCAACTTGTGTGCCCAACACGTTCTCTGACATAGATTGGGGCTAAACTGCGGTGGATACTTTGTACCTATGGTTATAAAAAAAGTGATTTGGCTGGTACTATTTTATGTTGAGGGTTCATTGACTTTAGAAACTTTTCTGTTTTCATTTTTAATTACAAAATTGCTCTTTTGTTGTCAGTTGTCACTCTGCTTCTTTTTTCAATGATTTGTAAATGAAAGAGTGAAAATAAGGGACCATTTTTCAATTAGAAATGAAATAGAAAATGAAAACAATAAAAAAAAGGTTTTCTCAAACCAAACAGAATATAATTGAAAACATTGTTTTCACTGATTCCCTTGCAAATAATTGGTAACAGGAAACAAAGTAAAAACAAGGGAAATGAAAACGGAAAATATTTTCTCAAACTAAATAGTCCCAAACCAACCTGATATGTAAGTGATTTTTGTCTCAAAATTTTGGGATTAGCTAAAAATATTGTTTTAATAACTGTCATTGAAATAAAAAGATGATACCCATCCTTAGGGTAGTCCGATTTGGTTGTTCATCTCTAACTGTTAGTGGTAAATATTGCTTCAGTAACGAAAAAGTCTTACAATGAAAAGCATAGTTTCTTTGCCCTTGAATTTAAAATCATGTTCATTAGTGTCTTATTTGAATTATTTCATGAAGGTCCATGGTGAGCTGCATCACGCTGAACTCAACAAGCAGAGTTGCATTAGCTAGCTGTCGCAATGCTTTTACCATGGTAAGCTTCTTTCTAGTTAAACTTCTTTACAGAAAAAGAAAAGATAGCATGTTCATATAATAAATTACTAATTTACTAATGCGTATAATTTTTATTTTTAAAGGTTGCAAATCTGAGTTTATATGCAATTGCTTTGATAGTATTCAGTGTCGTCAATGGAAAAACATATGCTAATGTTGAAAATCAGGTATGTATATAGTGGTAATTGTTTGGATCTGTCAAATGATGAGACGTAATCAAGCATACTCACTTTGCTCTTTCTTTCAAATGAGCAGTACCGCTGGATTGCATATGTTTCAATTTTTATAGGATGTTGCTTTGTCGGCATATTTCTTCTTGCAACTAAAGAGCCCAGGTGTGCTTGTAGGCTTACTGTTATATTTTCTAAGAATTAATGCTTTTTGTTATTTCAAATAGAGCTGTAATAATCATTGTCCATGAAGTCCATTATGGCTCTGTTTTGATTGGCTTATTTGAGTTTATCTACTGACATAATTACATGTGCAATTGTTTGGGAGAGTTTATGGAAATAGCTTATGACACGTCCATTAGTTGTTTTATGCTTAGGGGGGTGTTAGGTAGCTCAATTGGTTTGAGCTATAAGGGATAAGGAGTTAGAGGTCTTGGGTTCAGACCCGAACGAAGGAGAAAAAATTAATCTTTTTTCTTTTGTGGTGGCCGGGGTTTGAACCCCGGACCTTGCATATATTATGCATTGTCCATACCAACTGAGCTAAGCTCACGTGGACAGAAAAAATTAATCTAACAACTAACCACTAACATTTGCCATTATAAAAAAAGTATTTTTAGCGTATTTCCATAAGTTTTCCATGCCTATGCCAACAGCTTATAGTTTATATGATAACAGTTTGGTTTTTTTTTTTTGCTATATATATAACTTATACATAAGCACTTAATTAGGATGTTTATCCAAACATGGTCTGTACTCTGTACCTCCGTTAAGGCTATGATATAAGATGGGTTGCTTCAGCAAGTTTTAGTTATTGCCGTGGAAACTGAATTTTTTGTTTTATTATTAGTTTGCAGATGGACGTACACGGAAAGGCTCGTGGGAGGATTTCATGGGCTTACTGGTTCAAGAGAGTTTTATATTACCAGGTTGCTCTTATTTATGTCCTGACAAGATTAATTGTCAATGTTTCACAGGTTAGCATATTTTTTCATTTCTTTCTTATATGCGTTCAATATCTTGTAAGATGAGAAGCTTAATACGTTTCACAAGTTGGATATACTGTTTGAGGAAGACACCTTTAGGAACATTAATAAAAGGAAACTGAAACTTCATGAATGCATTGAATTTCTTACCAATTACCAAAGATAACAATTATATATTTTATGGTATATAGACACCTGATACCAAAATTGAATATTTTTCAGGCGTACCTTGCTTTCTATGTGATTAATGACCTACAAATGGCTGAATCAGCCAAAGCTTTGGTATGCAACAAATTTTGTCCATTTTAAATCCATTTTACTGTTTTATCATTATACATTCTGAAGTTTGACTATGATGGTGCTGATAAAACTATTTGATGATGACTGGATAGGTTCCTGCGATCATATACATCAGCAGTTTCATTGTATCGATTGCATTACAGGTTCACTTATATTGTGTGTGTGTGTGTATTATTTTTCTTCATTGCATTTTCATTTTGTCAATCTCGACTTTTAATTTTGTTTAATCTTTGTAGGAGATAGCATGGACCGGCAAACTTCTTAAGGCTTACTTCTCTGCTGGATCCATTCTTTGGATTTTTTGTGGTGCAGTTATCATGCTTTTAACTGACCACATGAGTTATGCCATGTACATAGTTTCAGTATTTATTGGGATAGCAAATGCCCTCATGATGGTATGATATGGTTTTTATTTGATTAATTGTCTGTAAGAAAAAAATCTTTTATTTTTCGGGTTGTTTTGAAGACAATTTCTCTATAAGAGGATGCTTCCAGTGCTCAAACTTGATGCTGAATTTGTCTTTTAAGCATTAAAGTACACAGTTTTTTTATTGTTATTGATTTTTATAACAGGTAACTGGAATAAGCATGCAAAATTTTCTCATTGGAGAGAATCTTAATGGATGTGCTTTTGTTGTTGGATCATTGAGCTTTCTGGACAAAATGTCATGCGGGATTGCTTTATATATTCTTCAGTCGTATCAAAGTAAGTTTCTTAAATTCTATTTATTTGATGCACACAATAGGCACTGGTAATTAAGTTCGAGGGAAAACCTGCTTCTATCTGCTTAGCAGGAATGAATATTTCTGGTTTAAGAATTTTCTCTGCCCTTACTTTTTTTATTCTCACCTAGAAGTTCACTCGTGTTTTAGGCATATTTTGTTGTTTATTTTGACCGTGGATGCTTTGTTTTGACTATTTCTGTTATATGGATCAAAACGATGTTCTAATGTCCTATTTTGAATTTGGATCTAGTTCCTCTAAGTGAGAAACTTACTTTGGATGTAAGGTAATATCAACCATTGATGAAGTGAAGCATTCAATGGTTGATATTACATTCATATGCATAACAATTCACAATGTGTTGAAATATCAACCTTCCCCGTATACATGATGAAAACATTTTCTATTTTCATTTTCAGAAATGTATTCATTTTAATTTTTGTTAATAAGAAGATGTGAGACTCTTGAAATGAACCATGTGATCGAGAGAAGATGAAATGCCAGTTAAGGAGGATCCATTTTGGAAATAATGAAAATAACTTTTTGACATTTTCATTGTTTCCAAAAAATGCACACAATTGTGCATGTGCACTTCAAAGTTTAGTATCTCTTTGTTAGCTAGTAAAACTAACACAAATTTTAGACAATAAAAATAGAAAGTTTTCGCTTAGTAAACGGTTAATAGTCGAGATTATTTTACTGTTTATTCACTTTAGAGGAGCCAGATCTCATTTCATGAATTTAGCTTTTTGTGCAATGGCTTACTAACTATAAGCTATGTTCAGAATGGCTTTCATGAATTAGTTTGTGACTACTCAAAGAAATTTGATATAATTTGATACTTTTTGTTGTCCGAACTCTCATCATAACAGAAGTTCACCAAAATGTTTGACACACTTTTGTTTCAACCCTTTTGCTTACAGTCAATTGGGTTTCAATCTTCAATTTTTGGTGGTGTGACACATGTATGGGGTTGAAGTCATGACAAGGTCTAGAGAAAAGACCTTATAATAATCACATGATAATTTGATTTTGGGGTTAGTTCTAAACCTAACTAAGATCCAATGAAAAGCTTATGGACAGTGCAATGTGTATAAATATCTCTGTAGCCGATAGCGGTCTTAGAGGTCGCTACAGAGGTTTTGCGTGGCGGCCATTAGGTGCTGCATGAAATCCCATGCATTACGTTTTTGAGTAGCAGCTTTTTCAGTGAAGCTCCATAGGCATCGTCACTCCTGCGTTTAGGCGTGTCCATGTACCAGACACCTCAAATAAGTGTCTCTAATTTTCTTTATTTGTTATTCCATTTTACACACCTCTTACACTTCTTGGACACTCCTCAGACACAACTACAGGTAGAATAAACAACACTACATTTAAAAAAAAAAAAAAAAAATCAGAAACAAAAGAGAGTTTAAAAGTAACATAATATTTTGATTAGGCGTTTGAGAAGTTCCAACGTTTTCCTTTGTACACATGTTTTAACTTCTCCGGTTTTCACCTTTGTCAGTTTCCCTTTTCTATTATGATATAAAATTCTATGTATTGCTTTCCTAATCTTTGACGTAGCGGCCATACCACTACGGTTATAATGGCATTGTTAATGATCACATTTTTTAAATTATCTCATACAGTTCAAATTATGAATGCAGATATCTCTCCACAGCTCCAAGTAATTCATCAATTCCCCCCTTCAATTACAAGATTAGGCTTGGGTCTTGTTCCTGCAGTTTGTGCATTACTTGGAGTGATAGTAACTTGCACAATGGATTTCCACCATCCTTCCAACTCTTTGACAGCACCACTATTGGTATAGTTCTGTAGATGATGAAGATAGTTATTAGTCTTCTCCAACATATAGATTGTGTGGGTCACACTGGAAAATTTTCAGCTGTTTTGATCCATCCAAAATTCAATCCTTAAAAGTAATAGTATTCCACATTTTATTGCCAATATGTGTATAGTTTTATTCAATTGTTGTTGATTATTACTAATACGTAGGCAAATGTATATAAAGTAACCGTATATTTGATTTATTTGATTTAAATCAAGTATATAGATAGCATCACCAAGAAATAAAGATGTACTTAATATCAAAAAGGAAAAGAAAGATATAACGATACTGAATTATGCATCTATTTAATCCTTCATTAAAGTTCCGAGTCACTAATCAGATACAAAAAAAAAACGAATTTCTTCCTACATATTTACAAGTATTTGTTGGTGTTACATTTTACAAGTTGAAGTTTCTAGAAATTATCCTGTTGAGCAGAATCTCTGAAATCAGCCTAGATGGTAAACGGCTGCGGTGACTTTTTATATGTAGGGGTGCTGGTTCGAATCTGCAATTTTCCACTTCTCACACTCATTATTCTCTTTCAGGCCCTGTTTTCCATCTCACTCCCCCATCTCCACCGTGAGAAGATTTTCTTCCCAATGCGTCTTTTCTATGCTGGCATCTAAGGTGCGCGACACTTCGGCCGTGTACGCATGACCTGCTTCCATTGTTGGATTTCAATGTCGTCACTTGAATCATGATTGCTTATCATGCGCTATCGACACTGGATATTTCTTCTCTCTTGCTCTTTTCACTCTCGATCCTACCATCGTTGTACTCTCCCGGCCACGGTCCATCTCTGCCATGACAGTGCCAACCTTTGTCTCCACACCCCGATGAGAAAGAACTACGAAATTAGAAGTCTAACACGATGCATGGTCTAATAATAGCCAATAGGCTTGCCTCTTTTCTGTTTTGACATTGTGTACCATTTTGCTTAATTTGTTTAAAGATGCAGGTTTTGTTGAAACTTCATACCGGACTGAAGAAAAAAAAAAGAACAAAAACCACCTACAGTATTTATTTTTGTTGTGGGAAAACTAACGTCATTTTCGCATTTGCTGCGTGACTTATTCATGCATTATTAAACTTTCTCTAGCCTATGAGTAGATGGTAGCTCAAATGGCCATTTAGGTCCTTAGTGGTGGTTGAAACTATTAATCAAAATTTCTTACTTTATAATACTTTCAACTTCCTCTAATTATTTTTAAAATAATATATCTCTAACATTTGTGGCTTTTTATTCTCGTCAACATATCATCCCAATAACTAAACTATTAAGCTTACACATCTTGAAATGAAAGAAAAAAATTAATCCAATAGCTAAACAAATTGAAAGCTACATCTGTAATTTTTTTTCGTTTGTACAACTTATCTAAACTTATTTTGATGTAAATCTTCGATTCATATGTATCTAAACATGTTTTTTGAAGGAAAAACCACAACATAAATGCTATATTTGCATCGTATGAATTATATCCCTAAAAAAGGAAAACTAATTATATATGCTAGGAAGAGGAATACAATTGTTAATATGAAGGTATTGTATTAGAAGAGCTTTCACATTAAGAACACATTTTAGTGATACAAATACAAATACATAACATAATGTCACATGCATACACATAATGCATGAATAAGTATTATACACAAATGATATATAAGAAGATGGAAGAATGTTAAGGTATTTTTGATCACCAAAATATAATCATACCTTTGGTACACACATAAACATAGAAAGTTATAGATCAGCCAAATCATAAGCTGGAAAAAACAAACCAAAATTAAAGTTTCCCCCTAAGCTGATAACTTGAAAACAGGTTTTTTCCCAGAATCACCTAAATGAGGATCACGCTTAGACTTCATCATATGCCCCAAAACTTTAGCATAACGACGAACCAACTTCTTAAACTTCAAACCTTGAAGATTGTCCTTTTGTTGCACCCTAACAAGTTGAAGTTGTTTCTCTTCCTCGGTAAAATGTTCTCCGAGCGAGTTTCTTCCTTTGCTTTCACCTTCATCACTACTACACTTCTTTGTTGATTCTTTTTCTTCTCCTACAATCAATTGTTTCAAGCTTTTGTGATCAATATTATTTTCAATACCTTCTTTCACCTCAGGAATGGTAGTTTCAAGTGAAACATCCTTAGGTGTTTCAACCTTTGAGATTGGTTTCTCATTAGCTAATGATTGTTGTTTCCTTGTTCTTCTTGACATGGTTATGTCATAGTGGCGTTTCGCTGCTGAGGATTGAACCTCCATTTGCTATGTGTGTGTGTGTGTGAAATTTGCTTTGTTTTTGTGCAAACCTTTCAAAGAGAAGTCATGGCTGTACCTATTAGATAACATGAAAATGTTCACTTTCTTAAAGAGCAAACCAAAGGAAGTTAGTTTAGAGGCTTTTCAAAAAGGTGAAATGTCTGTTTTCTGATTGTCCATCTGTGATAATTGAAAGATTAACTCTTTCTAATGCCAATGAAGTTGAAGGAAATGAATTGGAGGGAGCTAGGTAGCACCAAACTCTAGGCAATTCACAATAATGGGCTTGTGGTATACTCATGCAGAAGTAGACTATGTATGGTCCATTTTGGGCTCAAGTTCAACCTCTATGCTTGATTAGCCTTTTTTACCTATACTTGATGGTTGATTTATTTGCCTTGTTTCTAGATTTTGATTTGATTCGTTGCTCTAAGAATTTTCTTTTGTCCATTGCAGTTAGTCTATTTACAACCGTTTGATGGAGATCAAACTGCTCAAAATGTAAAGTTGTCCAATCAATAATTTTAAATCTCAATCGTTTGATCATAATCAACCGTTGAGATCACTTAGCGTAGTTGTTAAAGGTCTCACATGGAATGAGATATAACATGAAAATAAGTTTAAAAGTTCTCTCACTTTGTAAAGTTAAATTAGACCCAACTCAGATTCTAATATGATATGATATCATATTCAAAATCTTTTGAACCACTCATATACTAAGCGACTCAAATCACGCTTCAAATGTCCAGTCCTAACTTTGAGAGGTATATTATGAGTCTCACATTTGATAAAATATCATCCGAATCCATTTTCCTTTATTAAAAAGATATAAATATAAATAATTATTTTTAGCATATTGGGTAAATAAAAAACGTTATTTCTAATCAAATGATGACATCTCTTTGTTGAAAAACTAGAGAGGAGTAAGATCTAAAACCATGCCTGAGTAGGTGGTTGTATTGCTTTCAAAAGATGTAGGAGCTAAGGACCATTCAATCTGCATCTATTTATCATTTTTTCACCCAACGTTTTTCTATTGCCCCAGTATATGGTAAGGCAGATAAGGAGTACAAAAACTAAAATTGGAATATGGTCTAACAATAATCCAAAATGTATTAAATGAACTTTTCTTAATGTATGTCTATGGTTATGATTTTGGTTTTGGGGGTTTGGTTTTTTGTGGTAGGTCAGTAAGAAGTCAACATTTTGGTAGCTTTGGGGGGTAAGTTTGTTTTCTTTTAGCTAGATAGAGAACACACCTCTGTTTGTGTATAAAGGAAATAGTTATGTTTCTTTCATTCCAAATGAGTCATCGAAAGAAAAGGTACTCTTATTTGGCTAAGGGAAAGGGTAATTCCTAACAAGTCATGAAAGAAAAGGTACTATAAGAAAGGTATGGTAATGTTCCGGCAAACGACACTTCAACGCTCAAATGAAATGTGATCAAAGATATGATCATCAAAGGAGTAAAGTGCATACAAGACCTTTAAACCATGTCAAATCACTAAAAACAAACAATTCCGTAGACATGCTATACATTTTACAAGATGTATCAAGTGATCATTTAAGGGTATCACAACGGACGCTTTGGCGAGGAGAAATGAGACTATGGATAAAGAAAAGCACAAGAACTGCCTTATTTGAGTTGATTCAATTTGGTTTTGGCTAATTATGTTTGTAGATAGAAACTCTTCTAGAATATGAATTTAGAACATCAACAAACATGTAGTGAAACTTTGCATAAGAGAAGATTGGAACTAGATATGGATATATCACCGGGTGTTGGCTTGAATTTTCAAGTGTTTGTTTTCGACAGGTAAAGCTATAGTCGAAGATTCAGTGTTTGTTTTTAAGTATTTGTTTTCTTCAAATGCAAATTAGGAGCAATTGTGTTCAACAAGATTTAGTGTTTGTAAACCATTTCAAGTCTTTTGAATTCGACTAGAAGGAATTCAAATTTTCTCTGAAGAGGCAAGATCAAATGTCCAAGACACGTCGAAAGCAAGTCAAGTCTCTCGAAGACATATAGTTTAAGAGTGTTGGTTTATTAAGTTATTTTACTCATGTATATATGGTGGTTTTTCATAGGAAAAATGGTCATAAATCACATGTAAAATTCTTCAAACTCGAATTATCCAAGCATAGAGAGAAAAGAGTCAAAAGAATGTATGTAACTGATTTGAAGAACCATCAATGCAATGCAAATTACTTTCTTTTAAATTTCTTTGTTTTTTATCTTTAAATATTTTTACTTTTCTCTTAAAATTGTCATAGGATTTTTAGTTTGATCCTGCAAGTAACATCTTCAAATTATCACTTTTGTTTACCAAAAACACCGATAAACAAAAAAAATGTTGCAGACATAAGAATGACAATATGTCATACAACACCCCCACTATTTGTTGTTAAACCACCCCCACCCCGAGGGTCCTATTAATATATCTAATCTCATATTTCTTACTCTAAAGTAGTGGTTCCCTCTGATATAACTTCATATATAAAGAACCCCCCAGTCCTTTTAATGAGGAATGCTAGCAACACACATTCTAACTCACACTTTTCAACACACTCTTTTTGATTGATTAAAATTCACATGGGTCCTACTAAATCACGTGGATCCCATATGCATTTGGTGGGTCTCATGTGAATATTAACCAATCAAAAAGAGTGTGTTGAAAAGTGTGAGTTAGAATGTGTGTTGCTAACATTTCTCCCTTTTAATATGTCTAAGCTCATATTTCCTAACTCTAAAGTAGTGGTTCTCTCTCATATAACTTCATATATAAAGAAGGATTAATTAAGTTTTTGGTCCCTGTAAATATCTGCAGTTTTGTTTTTAGTCCTTATGAAAACAAATCACAGTTTTTAGTCCCTACAAAATTTTCCATTAATGTTTTTAGTCCCTGTTAAATTAAAATTTGTTTAATTATGCTTAAACTTCTAAATTTTTGAAAGATTTTTTACAGACATGTTCATAACATCGTAAGACACTCTTTTATAAAATCTTTTAGTTTTTTAACATGTAATGAATTAAATATGAATTTTTCTAAAAGCCAAACTTTCAAGATTATATTAATGAAAATTTGGACCTAATAATAAAATTTTGAGTTACTTTTTTGTGGAGGGACTTTGTATAATGTTCTAAATAAGTATGTAAAAAATATGTTAAAAGTTTAAGCACAATTAAGCAAATTTTAATTTTACAAGGACTAAAAGTACGTGTTGGTCCCTGTTAAATTAAAATTTGTTTAATTATACTTAAACTTTTATATTTTTAAATGATTTTTAACAGACATGTTAATGTTAAGAACATTATAATAATCTCTTTTATAAAAAATTATTTGTCTCATAAGTAATAGGTCATTTGGTCCCTTAATTAATTTCAAGTTTTCATTTTGGTCTCATAAGTAATAAAACTCATGTTTTGGTCCCTCAAGTTTGCCTCCGTTGGTCAAATAAATCCCTAACGGTTAAGTTTAACTCCAAATGTCTATGGTGGACTAACCTCAAGAGTGGTCCACCATAGACTTCATTAATTTTTAAAATTTTAACGGTTTGATCTTTTTAAAAAAACACTACCATTGGATTATGAAGGACTACTATATCTTACCATGATCCGACAACAACTACCATTGGATTAAAAAAAAGGCCACCATTAGATTATATTTTCCTTTCTTCATCTTCTTCCTTCCTCTTCTTCATATATTCAACATCATCTTCATCACTCACTCATAAACAACCCAGATTATTTTTTTTCAATATCAGAAACATCATCTTCATCTTTTTTTTTTTTCAGAATAAATTCTTTTTGTTTTATTTAATTTGTCCCACCATAACCAAAATAATCATCATCATCATCTTCTTGCTTTGAAATGTCTTCGCTGTGATTCCTTCAACACAAAATTCTGCTACTACAACAACTACAACCTAAACCACACCCATCTCCAAAGTTACAAACTTTCATCAACTCACTCCAAAAAATCCAAAACCAAGTGCCAAAAATCATTTAACATAACAACTACTTAAGTATTTTTGCATTCGGAACATAAACTTTTGAGAATAAAATCAAAAAATTTCCAACACCCAGAATTCAAAATCAATTTTTTTATAACAAAAACCAATCAATCACAAAAAATAAATAGTTGCTTTTGAATTAAAAGAACAACAGTTGTGTGTAACTGATAAGAGAATAACTACCACTGTAATACTAGAAACTAAGAAAAAAAGAATTACTGAAATATCTCATGATTTCATTCATTAACTCTTGTACCTTTATAGTACTACATCATCACTCATTGGAAAGATATAGTATCTTGCCAACACATAACTTTGGCACATGGCCTTAATTGACAACAATGCATAATCTAATTACTGTTAAGATAAAATAACAATTGGAATATGCTGCAAAGGTGCTTCTTAGTT
>Ga0315915_1006024_pt1 | contig 14969 bp, 6 predicted proteins | sample MpolbnodulesMG_FD_207738 | JGI IMG/M metagenome (GOLD analysis project Ga0315915, IMG submission 207738) | Medicago polymorpha root nodule microbial communities from Los Angeles, California, United States - branched nodules | ecosystem: Host-associated > Plants > Roots > Nodule | place: USA... | reverse complement strand
TTCCAACCAAAATGTACAAAATTGCAATTTTACTCATAGTGAGCACATGCTCATGGGTCAAATTTTGTTCCATAATTTTGTCAGCATGTTTAGAACACCACGAGAACCTCCCACTACTAGAAAAAGCAAAATTAGCGAGGGAAATTAGTGACGGAAAAAATGAAATTCCTCACAAATTCCTTGGTCGCAAAATTTAGTGACGGAATTAGAGAGGGATTTCATGTTTTCCCTCACTAAATATGCCTCACTAATTTTTGTTTTTTTAGTAGTGTCCACCAAAAAGAAAAGAAGAATCTCCACCAATAAACTTTGGCGTTTTTAAACGAGGGACAAATCAATTATGAATTTCTTAAACAATTCATAATTAATTCGTCTCTTGTTTGAAAATTTTAAAATTTCGTAGTGAAGGTTCTTATAGTGTTTTAGCAATACCTGCAAAACTCAGAAATAAAATTTAACCCATGTGTGTATAGTTACTCGGAACAAAACTGCAATTTTGCACGTTTTGATTGAAAAATCAAAATAAATTGAGGCGAAGTCAGAATGCTATGAAACTTTGTAAATCCTATCAAAGTATTTATATAGAGGTGTTTGCAAAAAAAAAAATTAATTATAAATTTGATTCCTAGGTCGAGATTTCTTTTGTGAGTTTTTGACATTTTAAAAGTTCAAAATTAATTTGTTCGTTATTGGAAAATTCTAATTTTATGTAGAAAATCATATTTTAACGTTCTAAATATGTCTGCGTAAAATAATAAAAAACTTCAACCTCTAAATTATTTTTATGAACTTTATATCTATATGGAAAAATAGAAGGTTATTTGAACTATTAAATCTAAAATAAAAATAACTTTTTTTAAAAAATCTATAACAAACTAACGCGTTCATTTATGCATAAAAAAAACACTTATTTAAGAACAATGTTGTTATTACGAAGTACAATCATGAAAACATTTTAGAAAATGTAGTTGGTGACATCACTTCACATGGTTGGTCCTTGAGTGGGGAAACATAAAATGTGGACTGTTTGCCTCAAGGGGTTGGAGTTGGAATAGAGATAAATTACTGTAAGGGCCATCATGTCCTACTGTTTTGCCCTTTAGCTAAGTCACTTCTCAAAAATATAATTAATGTTTCTTTTGTTAAACAATTGCTTTTCTGACTTTCAATACTTCCTAAAAATATATGTAAAAGACTAAAGTACCCTCAACGGTAGTTAATTACTGCTGGTTTATAACTAAAAAACACGCCGGCAGTTAACTGCCGCTGAGTTTTTTGGTCATTTACTTGTGTTTGTAAGATACAATGAATGTCAAAAAAGCAATCTTCTTTTTGTTACAGGATGTTGGACCGGTCCAACATATTTCAAGGTTTAAAATCAATTTTATAATAAAATCTTTTAAAATAAAAATGCACAAAATTAAAATTTGAATATCAAGTTTTATTAAATTTAAGGTTTGAACTTGGGTGAAGTAGGATATGAGGCCAATATCTTTACCAACTATGCTAAGCAAATATCTATATTTAATTGAATATTTTGATAGTTATAACTAAATTATATTTTTTTTAGGTTGTTTTTTTCCAAAAATTTTGAGGAGTATAATTATAAATAGTGATATATGAACACCCGTTTATTAGGTACATCCATTTGACACCTTATCCATCAAACACTCATTCTTTTTAATGGTGGTGGTTGATGGTGGACAATTAATGACCAATACGGTGGAGCTCAGGCGACCTTGCGACAACGTTAATGTTTCACGAACACCCACTAATTGGATACATTCATTTGACAGTCATGGAAAATTATTTTGATAAAAAAAAATAATTTCTTTTTTTTTTGAGGGAGTAATTTGTTTTTTTTAATTATCTAAAATTAAATTAATAATAGCAGTGATAGTGCGAGACGATTGACTATCAAAGTTCTGCCACAAATCACAATGAAACCGCTGGAGTCTTGCCGCTGACTACCGTGAAGTCCTTGGAGCTCTGTCACTACCCACCGTATGGTCGCTAGAGCTCCTTGTATTGATCACCGACTAACAGTCATCAATCGTCACTATGAGAGATAATAGGTGTTCAATGTACCCAATAAATGAGTGTCCACTTGTCATTATTCTGTAAGAGGAATGTTATTTGAACAACTATTTTATGTGACAACTTGTGGGACAATCAAAATTTCCAAAGAAATGTAGGTCTTCATACAAAAAACAAAGTAATGGAGAGAGAATATGAAAACATAATGTGAATAGAAAAGAGAAAATTGTCACAAAATGATTGTTCAAATATCATATCTCATTCTATAGTTATATCATGGTAACAATTCTCCTCTGGTGGAGATTTCATGACACTCCAATTTTAATCTAGACAACTAAAACTCCACCTCTCTTTTCTTTTTATTCTCTCTATATCTTTGTGTATGATTGTGATTTCATACTACAAGGAATTTATTCTCTAACATGTTCTAATTGAACAATATTTCCATACAAAGTTGTCATCATTGTCAGGCAAGACTTGGTACTTATGTATAAAGAGTCCATATGTTCGATACATAAGTTTCAATCTTTGTTTCCGAATGTATCGATTTTGTGTTAAACTCAACCATCTTTGCGTATGTTTGGTTCTATATTTAGAGGAAACAAAATCAATGATTTTAAAGGTGTATAATTTATTTTCACATATTTAGTTGTTTTTGAGTAGAATTGATTGCTCTAAGATACATACATCAACCTAAAACTTGTATTAATGCTCTATCATTATTCATGATTTGCTTTTGCTTTTTAAAACGAACGGTTAAATAACATATTTAACCCTAAAATAATGGTCAAGATTAAAATGATTTTATTGGTAACATGCTTTTCCATTTAACCTCTCCGTTTTCGTGGTTAATTTCATTGCAAAAACTGCTACCCCACATTAGCATCATGATTCGTAGTTGATACTTAAACTTTTCATAATTTCCTTTTGCATTTTACCTTATCTTGGCTACATCCTTCGTTATGGCTTTGACACTTCGTAGTAAGTCACCATTCATGTTGAAAATCAGAATTAGAATCAGAAATAAGAGTATATCAAGTCGACTAATAAGTTAGGTCATAATTTTTAAAAAAATAGATAGCAGTAAAGGTTTTTAAAAGTTTATTTAGTTAAAAAAAGTTATAGTGCAAACCACCAAAAAAGTTGTTTATAACATGTAAATAAACTAGACTTGAACCCTACTTTTGGAACAAATCAAGTCTATTTGTACAAAAATCTAGCTCAATAACTTGTGCTAACCCCTAATTAGAATATTATTATGGATATGCAGCCATTCCATTTTCAAAGGACTTTTCAGTTGAAGTAGTTCCCATATTTATTGGTAAGTTGACAATGTTGCTCATCTTTTTAACTGAAGTTGACATACAACCAATATCCACTGATTAACATAAACAAAAATTGACAAAGCTTTTCAATTTTCATATTTAAAGTCCACCCAAAAGTTATGGTATACAAATCGACACTAGTTTAGTTACTTACTACTGATGTTAAACAAAAATTATAACCAAGTGTCTACATGTAAAATCCACTTTTAAAAGTTCTTTATTGTGGAATGATTGTTTTACATGCCCTTTGTATAGCTATAAAAACCCCTCAAAATAATCATTGGAAGATAAATTTCGATTAGGGAAAAAACCTATCAAAAGATACGTTTTGTTAGGTGGAACGACTCGGAGACCTCTTCACGATTGTCTTATTATGAATTTTGTTATGCTCCTAAAAAAACAATGCTACAACTTTCAAAGGTCCACCGGTATATTTGAACCGCCACCTCTGATTTCATATAGTCCAACACCCAAGACATTACTGGTTTTCTTACTAATTCTTGCTCATAATTTCTCTAACCTTCGAGTTCTTTTCCATACTGTTAAGAATGTGTTTGATTTCCCGTTTGCAACATACAAAAGTATGTTTGCAGGTTTTTCGATGCGGTTTTGCCGTGATTTTCAGAAGCTTCAAATATTAGCTTTTTTGCGAATATGATTTTCATCAAACTCCGTTTTCCAAACACCATACCAAACAAACACTAATATTCCTTGTTCTACATTGAGCAGGAGTTTACATAAGTGAGACTAAGGAGAAAAGGGTCTACCTCAAAAAGCCTATCTAATCTAATAAGATAAAAGCCACGAATTTAAAGAATTACAGGACACCGTTCAAGGAAACACTAGAAGACCCTAACAGGAACTTCATAAAATAATTACATTTTGATTACTCCTATTCTAATGATTTATGATTATCTAAAGTTATACAAAATTGCCAAAACCTCTGAAATTAGTATGACCAAAAGTGTCCCAACAATCTACATAAGCATAGAACATTGTTAATGCAACTAAATAATTGAGCAAGATTATATTGATATAATGTAATAACAAGTATGTATATGTGACACTATTGATAGTGGATAAAGAAAGAACATTTAAGTCTCTGGAAACATAGTTTAATTGACATAACATTATAGCACTTAAGAGTTTAGGTTTAAACTCCGAATTCTCAACTTATTCTCCGTTGAATTTCTAACCACTATATTACTTAAAAAAAATAAACATTTAATATCATTGATCAATATATGTCAATGAGAAAAACCAAAGCTTTCCTCGTATAATTGCACAATCAACTTTTTCATTAAGCCTCTTAAAAGAAATCCAAATTTATACATGTGTAGAGTAAGAGAGATCCAAATTAACAAAAAAAAAGTCTAATTAAAATCAATATATTTACACGTAGACCAAATATCAAAAGCAGAAAAACCAAACACAAGGAAGGGAAGGGACCGCCATGAAAACAACATCTACCTGTCATTTTGTGTCCTCATATCAAAGCATGTGCTTCCAATCCTGCATTATGCCATTCTTGTCTATCACCTTCACACACATCTCTTCTTTATCACTCTTCTTGATGCAAACCACTCACCTTTCCAAAATTTAACCTCTATCTCTATTTCTATTTTCCTAATCACATGTTAAACCCAACAAGTTCAAAGAAAAAAAAATAGACACACCCCATTGATATGCAAATATAGGATAAGGCTACTCTAAACTCTAAAGTGAGTAGTATTAGAGTGTGTGTTATTTGAACAACCATTTGTATGACAATTTTTAGGACAACAATAAATTTACAAAAAAATAGATATCGACACAAAAACTAAAACAATAAAGAGAAAAAGTAAAAACATATAATGAGTATAAAAGAGAAAGTTATCACAAAAATTGTTACAAAATAGTCGTACAAATATCATTTCTCTAATATCAATAATAGATAGACAAATCAATGGTTTATATATTACATGCACAAACATACTAAATTATGGATGATTAACATTTAACATATAAACCTTGATTTTTTAACTTTACCAACTAATCAATCTAGAGAAGTCAAACTCACATGCAATAAAGTAAAAAAAAAGTTTTGTCACACGCTACGGTCTTATCTGACTTGATGAATTAGTCTCTGCAGTTGCATGCAGAGATATCTGTTCAGAAAAATATATAGTAATGCAAAATAATGCTACTTTTTCTTGCTCTTGTTGGAGAAGATTGAACTCAAACCAAATAGGTTAGCAGGAGGAACATTCAAAACAGGATTAACTCTAACAGAATGACCATGAGATCCATAACTCTTATTCAATGGAGGTTTAAGATAACTGTTTGAACCAGATGAGTTAGAAAGCCTTGTTGAAGAAAGTTTCTGTGAATTTGATTTAACAGTACTAATACCCTCTTTTGACAAAGAATTCCTTTTGTTGTTAACACTTGAGGTAGAAGATCCAGTTGAATTGCTTCTAGATAAAAGTGGTAAAGGACACAAACTTCTTCCATAACCACTTCCACAACTACTACTTCTCTTGAAACTCCAAAATGACTTGGAATTTGAACTTTGTTTCTCACACACTTCATCATTCAAATACTTGCTTTCTTTGGTGCTTTCTTTTCTCAAGTTTTTACCATTAGACTCATTTTTGCAACTTGAATATGAAGGATTCAATGGAGAGTTTGGTGATGGTGATTGAATTATTGTTAAACTTTGCTTCAAAGGAACTTGTTTTTTCTTGATTTCTGCTGGAAGAATTCTTCCATCTGAGAAAAGCTCTGCTGCTGAAGATGATTCTTCAAGTTTCAGACTTTCACTAACATTGAAATCAAAATCAATACTTGAATTCAACCCAGAAGATTTTGATCTAATGGGGTGTTGCTCAACAGGTATGAAATCAGATTGTGAAAAATCATGTGAGAATGAAATTCTTGGACTTACAGAAGAAACACCACAGTTTTCTGAGCAAAGTTCAAGTGCCATTATTTCATTCAAGTTTTGAGGAAATTGAAAATGGAAAAAAAGGAAATTCTTACAAGGAAAGGATTTTTGATGAGAGAAAAAGGACAGAACAGAAGAAGTTATAAATGAGGCAAAAAGTTAGTAGACAAGTCAAATTGATTGATTCAAACCTAACTAACCATAAAAAGCAATAAAAGAAGTATATATCAATGTCCCTTCTCAACAAAAAAAAGAAAAGGATGTCATTTATAAGGTTTGAATTATGTTACAAGAAAAATAAATAAGACTATTATTAAAGGTATAAGAAATGAAGTTTATGTGGTCCAAAAAGTGGAGAAATAGGTGTGGGAAAAGGATATGCCTTACTGGGTTTGTTTGTTTGATGGAAAATCAAAAGGTGTTTTTGTTGATAGAGATATAAAGAGACGTGGAGAGAGTGTTGGAGAGATATAGTTTGATAGATTATGCCGGCTTTGGGTTGAGGTGGTTAAGTTAACCACTTTTTAAAATATGTATAATATACGAAATTAACTTCCAATGAGTAGATAAATAATGCAAGTTTTGGCTAGTTGTATGTACAAACAAAGATACTCTAAATGATGCCAAATATAATAATACAGGTTGTACTTCTCAATGATGGACTTGCTAATTTGATTATGCAGGCAACATGTATTTTTTATGTACCAAAAAATTGAGTGACTCACAATCTCACATTCATCCATATTATTAGGACCAAATCTATAATGATATATTTTTTAGGGAAATAAATTTAACTCATTTCATTTGTAAATGTAGTTTTAATAAATGATGAGATATAATTAAATTTTTAATGACTAACAAAAGACAACGTTGTTAATTTGAAGTTTATCTCTTCCTTTCTCTCTTTTGTGAGCCGTCACAAAAATCCTTGTTTCTTCTCCTTTATCCACCAAAGATGGGTGATTTATGATCAATTTTCGACTTAAAATCACCCCTCTAACCCGTTTTTATCTTTCTCTTTTATTGAATAAGTGATTTTCAAATCTATTTTGTTTTTTTATTTTGTGATTACGTCGTCACAATGCGACATTGGTTTGTTCGTCGTCTTTGTGCGACATTGTTTGTCTTTCTTGTTTCGTTCAGGTATTTGTCCGGTTCAGATTGTCAGATCAGCCTCAATCCAGTGCGGATCCAATTAATGACTTTGGCGTCGTTTACATTGCAGATCCGGAGAAATGGGTATTCTGGAGACTTAAATATAGTCATATGTGCAGGCTATTGTACTTTGTCGTTTTAAGATATTAACATGAATGTTGTGAAATTGTTCGTAGATTCATCCTTCTTGTTTTTAGCGAATTTGCATTATATGAATGTACTCTATCAATTTGAATGAATGAATATATTTTTTTTTAAAATAAAAAAAAGACAATGACATTATAGCTAACAAGTAAATAACATTGTTGATTTGTCTCTTAATAAAACCTAATCTAAAAGTAAAGTAATATTTTTATTTAAAATAAAATTATTACAAATAGAAAGAAATTAAGTATAAATTGATTTATACCATTGAAACAAAATGTCCATTTTTTTTAAAACGAAGATGTCCATTGTTTGTCTTCTTTTATAAAATAAAAAATAAAAAAATACAACGTCCATTGTTTAAATATGAGTTGCCATTGTGGGAGGCAGAGTTAAAGAATCCAAACGTTAATTAGTTGCCTAAATTGGCTCCATTTGGTGATGATATCTAACAAGAAATAGAGTACAATGACTATATATACACAAATATGATGCCAAATCCGAATACTAAAACACCATTACATCGTGTTAACAAGTACGGCAGTACCGGTCCCTCTTCCTCACATTTTTTATATTTTAATTGATGAATTTCTGTTCAATTGTTTTTCTTTTATAAATTATAGAAGTTGAGTATTAGAGATTCTCAAGATTGTAAATTACATATTATCTATCAACAAAATCTACGACGATTCAAACTTTCATTCTTGTAAAATTTGAGTTGAATCTGTGCTAACTAAACCTATGTACATTGACCTAAAATTGAAATTTCTAGGTTGATTAACACTTGAGAGAAAATTATATATAAGAAAAATAATATTGAATCATGAATAAATAATGTTTGGTTTTTTACCTGACTCGTGAATAAATTATGAAACACATATTTGGGTACAAATTTTCAAGAGAAATATATCTTATTAACTATTTTGTGATAAGTTTTGTGACAACTCTTTTTTATACTTTTATTATGTTTTTACTTTCTCTCTGTTGATTTGATTTTAGTATTAATACCTACATTTTTTTATATATTTGCCTTAATTATATGAATTAATTAATATCAGCATCATTATTGATAAACAAAATGATAATCATTCATGACTACTTCTACTCATGAAGCAATTAATAATTAGGTTAAATAAGTTTTTCGTCCCTATAAAGATAGCGAATTTTGATTTTCGTCCCTAAAAAATTAAACTGAATGTTTTCATCCTCATAAAAAAGTTTATTTTGTTTTTTGTCCTTAAAGCCCAATTTATGTTCATGTAAATATCAAGATTATAACTCTTTTATGTTCAAATTGTATCTATATTATGTTCGTTTATTATGTTCAACATTTGTATATTCTTATTGTGTTCAAAATATTCAAAAACATGTCAAAATTATATTCATTAGGGACCAAAAACAAAATAAATTTTTTTGTGAGGATGAAAACATTCAGTTTAATTTTTTAGGGATTAAAATCAAAATTCACAATATTTATAAGGACGAAAAACTTATTTAACCCTTAATAATTTGGTTATTGTTGCTCATGCTGATGGTATCTTTCCACAAGTAAAATTAAACCATATGCTTTTCTTTACTCTTCTGGCTGGTGTCCTTGCCCATGGTGTAATTTCATTTTCACCAATCGAGTCTACTATTTTAGGTGAGTCTTTTTCTCTGTCTATCCTAATTAAGGTGCATTTTTTTTCAATTGTACGTGCTTTCAAGTTTCAACCAAGTTTAGACAAGTGATCACCAAAAACTTGACTTTTCACATCTACCTAGCTAATACTATGGTACAAGTAATCTCAATGTACTTCACACCACCCCTATTGATCCCACTCATAAACGATCATAACTAATTGCTTTTGAGAATGGTATACGCTATTAATAAAGCTCAAATTGTTCATATACCAATTTCAATGTATTGATCTCAATGGATTGAATTTGATTTGATAGCTGACTGATATCAATTTCTGATGTTAGTGTGACATTTTTTTTTTTGAAGGATGATGTTAGTGTGACATGTTTTCTTCAATTCATTACTTATTTAGCACCTATTTCTATCATTTTGATAAAAGAAATTTGATCATCAACCAGATTCATTTATAACAATAAATTAGGAGTAGTTGAAAATTTAAAAGAGAGAACTATAAAAAGAAATTAAGTGTTTCTTACACAATTCACGCGTACATTAATTTTTTTTATACTCTTGAGTAAAAAAAATTAAAAATTATATAGTACTCCACTACTTAACATCTACTATTTTTGTTGTTTGTTGGTTGTAAAAAAAACTAGCATTATTTTTGTTAACATTATCACTCTTGACGTACGACTTTTATGGCCAATAGAGAATCTCCGCACCATTTAAACACATTGTTAATTCAGTTGATAAGAAGTTGATTTATACTCTATAAAATCAGACTTTAAATTATCTCGATTAAATGTAAAAATTTCTTTGGTGAATAACTCTCAATACATTATTTTGTTCTCTTATACTCGGGTTAAATTTTATTTTTAGCAATATTAAATGACACTTTAAATTCCCTAAAAAAATTACACTTTAAATAAAAATACAATTATTTCTTCATAGGAGAGTGAGTGAATGTTGTGAAAAATGCGATTTTCTGTATTTTCTGTATTTGCTAAAGGATTACACCATACACCACATACATCACTTGTGCATCTTAGCAATAATCATTATTATATACTCCTTGTTATATTATAATCATGGCAACAAAATTCCCAATGATCCTTAATTAGTTGAGACTTGAGAGTATCTACAAGTGGCGGTTGATCTAGAGTACTTTGACTTTTTTTAATGGGTTATCTAGCTTAGGCTGGTTTTGTTTGCCACTCCTATGGTTTTGTATGACATTTCTATGAATAGACTATAAACCAACTAGAATAGACTATGATGTTATGGACTACTCTACATACATCTTTTTCTACAAGTACATTTATACACTCAAAGAATGATTGTAAAATGAGACATAGGTGGTGATTAACAAATAAATTTGTCTTTCTCCTAACATACTAAAGACTAACATTTTCATAGAAGTTAAAAAAACATACCATCAAATATTCAAGTTGTCATTTATAATATCATGTCAGACTTAAACCTTACAAAATCTACATCGACTTAATCTATTCTCACCTCGGTTTATATCAATTACTTTTTTGTTCAATATTGTATTTTACACTATAAATTAAAGAAACCTCACCCCACAAGGTATGTGACAAAAGATTGGTAATGTTTTGCAAGTGGCTTCCATCACACGTAAGCCATATAAAGTGACAATACAATTCATGCTTGTGTTGCTTTGCTGGATGATTAATGAACAGCAATACATGTACATGGATGGAGGGACTGATACTGTAATTGATTAAAGCCTTTGCGATGTGACATTCATGCCCAAATGTCCATACCGATGAAAAGAAGATCAAAGCTTTACAGAATGTGAAAGAAATATCAGAAAGAAAAAGCATATGTATCATCCATATGATACTAAAATTATTAGTGTGTGGGGTTGTTGTTAGTGGTACTTATATCATGTTTGGGTTAGATAAGCAAATGAGAGTGTAGAGGATATCATATAAAAATGAATTGAGGAAAAGTGAAAGTACGTCGGAGGGAAATGTTAACGAGTGTCTCTGGATACTTCTTAATGATTATAAGTAATAAGTATTTATGAAAAAGTGTCTAATCAATATAGTGTAAATCGAAATATTTGATTTTTTAAAAAAATAATTGCTTATTTTGAAATGTTTAAAGAGTGGTCTAGAGACACTCGTTAACAAGACTTATAAAAACAGCGAGTCTCCTTGGGATGCAGGAAAAGGGAATGAAGTTGATGCAAAGTCGCAATTATTTTTATTAGGAAATGCCTTCATAATTTTTTTCTATGTGAACTCAAAATTGACATTAAACTGAAGTAAAAAAATAAGAGAAGAGAGTACGTGAATTACATTAAAAACTTTGATGAGGAAAATCACATCAATAAAAATGGGAAAAACCATGACACTTTTTTTTTTAAGAAATCAAAATGAAACATATTAACAACGGCGAAGGACGACCCTCAGTACAAGGTGTTCTAGAGACGCCAACCCGACAAATAAATTGTCAAAGCGTATAATTACAAATAAAGGTCAATCGATACCCAGACAGTAAAAAGGGTTCGACCACCAACTTTGCGATCCATACACAAAAGTGGTATTATTGACCTTGAGCCACCACAACGAGTGAAATTTTACTTTATCTAATAACTGCTCAATGGATGTTTCAGTATTTTTGAACAACCTGTTGTTTCGTTCATTCCACACCAGTCAAACGCACAAAAGCCATAATAATTGTAGGAAAGAACGACGAGCCTTTAAATAACCTGAATAATGGATGAATTGGTGAAGATGATCGCTAACATTGTCTGTATCAACACCAGTTACACCAATCCAAGATCGAATATGCTGCCAGATAGAGCCAAAGACATGACAATGTAGGAACAAATGTGATGCAGACTCATCTTTACCACACCCCGAAACGCACATAGTATCTGTGACCTGAGCAATACCGCACCGTTGCAGATTGATTTTAGTTAGTAACCTATCTTTCAGCAGCCGCCACACAACAATGGAAACTTTTTGAGGGACCTGCGGATGCCAGACAAGATTTGTTGTCGCATCAAGAATGGAACCATGACACTTAATCGAGAAAGACATCTTCACTATAGAAAAGTAGGATTACAATAGCTCTTAAGATTAGGACGGATCTACACAGGGACAGTGACGGATCTCGAGTTACTTTGTTGGAGGTGCCAAACTTCTATGAAATATATATTAAATGGTTTCAAGAAGTAACAATAATTAATAACTGGCCTAGTGGTATAAATTGTTAGAAAGTAGCAAGAGAATGTGAGTTTGAACCCCCTTAAAAAGTTTTTTTTGAATACAATATGTAAATAGAAGGCATGGAAGTCTTGAACCTGCGACCTTAAGCAATTCATGGCACCCCCTTTACACTGCAACAACCAAAATCTAATTGACATAATACATCTAATATAGTATATAAGGAAAACTTGGGACATGCAGCCACTACATAGGGATTCCAATGGGGGCAGCTGCCCCCACTATGTACATATTTTGTTTGATGTGTTTTTGTTCCTACTAAAAGTTAAGTGAGGCCACATAAAAATATTAAATCATTTTATTTTTATTTGTGAACAACCAAATACATAATAATATGAAAAATGAATTGTTGAATGATTGTTTAGTCGTGTGTGTATGTGTGTGTGTGTATATATATATATATATTCGATAGTGTCGAAAATGAAAAATCATACGACAATTATAAAATATGAATACACACAGAGAAATATAATTCATAGATGTCTACATGTCTTCAACTATTTCGGTATAAATAGTATATATATGATATTGTCCCCACTAATCAAAATTTGTGGATTTGTTACTGCTTGAGATACAAGAGAATATCTTTCAATCTCACTGAACTCGAATTATATACAATATCTTTTAACTCTCGCCAAAATATGATGAAAACAAAAATATATTTCTCTCGATCAGAGGACTGCTAGAACTCTCTTTCTCACTATCACTATTGGTTTGCTTCTTTTGGAGGAGATAATGAAATTCCTCACAAATCTTCCCATTTATATAAGAAGAATGTGACTTAGACACTTTAAGAGAGATAAAGAATAATCAATAGTTAGATTTACAAGAACTTTGTAACTCTCATCTCCACATATTTTAAGTCGAATTTGTAGCCTCCCATTTCCATGCATTGAAATTTTTTGTGATGACTTGACAATAGTGTACTACCTATTAAGGAGGGGAATACCAACAAACCTCCAAGTCTAGCTTTGTAGCTAGAACAACGATTTCTCTAATGGGTGTCATCTTCACCACTCGTGAGACAGTTTTGTTAAAAAATTATATTTTTTATGGCATCCATTCACGACAATTCTTGCTCTGAACTTGAAGCTCAAGTTGATCATACAGACTTGAGTTTGAACACCTATTTGATTTTCAATGGCATTCTTTATTTTGGTAACTTCACTAAATCATACATTTGCTTCTCCTTTAGTTACTACAGAAAGTACATTTCACATCAGTTCCACGTACGGTATTTAATATTGTTATAATATGTTGGTATCTTCCACATCGAGTACACAAATGATAAATATTTATTTCACGGTGGTTCCATTGCACGACCTATATAGATTACTTATGGTGAATGGGGACTTCTTTCACTTGGAATAAGCACAAATAATGAAATTAGATTAGAGTTTCTTTCACGTGGGTAATATTTATGTCCAAACAGTATAATATTTTAACAATATATTGACGTGAGTTTAATTCTGTTTTTAGAAAAATGTTAACGAGTGTCCCCGAATCACTCTTTAAGACCTTTAAATAATGAAAATATGTATAATCAATGTATTGAAAATTAAAATATTTGACTTTTTTTATAAAATAATTTTTCTTTTTGGTATCCTTATAAAGAGTGTTCAGGAGCACTCGTTAATAAGACCCTTTGTTTTAACTTAAAGTGACCATAGCTGCCGGTCATTGGCTTGCTTATGTTATTGAAGTTATTGGTTGGCGAACAAGCATGAAACTTAGAAGTGAATTAGAAGGTATTCAAGTGACTGTTCATGGCAATATTAAAATTACCATTTTTTGTCTTACCACTATATACATGTAACAAGACAAAAGAGAGTAATTCCATTATTGCGATGACAACTGAACTGAATACATACTTATTCACTACCAAGTTTAATGTCTGTTTCCAAGCAACAACTCCAAGAACATAAGCAAGCAAATGTTTGACAACTAACATGAAGTAGAACCAACTTAGTATATATTGTTAAATCTCTTTTACTTAGTATATAGCTGACATTAAATCTCTCACCAATTTTTTCTGTGAATAAAGTACAATTTCTTTTTCCAATTAAAAATAATCCTTCTCTTTCTATAATATGCATCTAATAGAATAAAACAAAATATATAAAAACTCTTAATAAGAGTTTGTAAAAAAAATAAAAATATATATAATATATATGTTAAAATATTCTTAAAACATTGATCTCCATTTTTAAACGTTATTTTGATCTCTGAAATTATTTCAAAAGATATATTGTACATTTTTTATAATTTCAAATTTCATGTGAAGTTTCTCCAAAAAAAACAAAATTCCTATGAAGTCATATTAATACAAAAAAATGTTTTCACCAAAAAGACAAGGTTAGAAAGGAAAAAAAAACAAGTTGATGATACCCACGTTAAAAAACAACGTAGATGTAAAAAAAAATGTCGCCGCACAAAAAAAAAACTATTACATAAAAGCAAATTATATTAATGCTCATTTATCAAAATGGTGTTTATCAAAT
>Ga0315915_1006021_pt1 | contig 14973 bp, 8 predicted proteins | sample MpolbnodulesMG_FD_207738 | JGI IMG/M metagenome (GOLD analysis project Ga0315915, IMG submission 207738) | Medicago polymorpha root nodule microbial communities from Los Angeles, California, United States - branched nodules | ecosystem: Host-associated > Plants > Roots > Nodule | place: USA... | reverse complement strand
ACGGCTGAGATTTGCTGGGGTGGTTGGCAGCTTAGCATAACAATTAAGATGGGTTTAGGAGGGAAAATAGGGAGCGATTAGGGCTAAGGTGACAGCACATCAACTCTAGCGTTAATAATAAAGGATAAGGTATTTTGTTAACTTTATAATAAGACAAGTCATACATTCTTATATAATGAACGTATATACTATTCCCCTGTCAATCACATATGGTATTGAAAAAATGATAAATGAATTTTGGTGGTGCAGTAATCACATATAAGGGTGGGCATGGTTCAGTTCAAGATGAAAACTGAACCGAATTGAACTGAATTGTTTGCTAAATTTAAAATGATTGAACTGAACTAAACTGTTGCATTTCAAACTGAACTGAACTGTTTCAAACCAAACTGAACTGTTCCGAACTTAACTGAATTGTTATTATTAATACCTTTGAAAAAATTATGAAAAAAAACAAATGAAATTGAATTTTAGTTACTGAACTGAACTGAACTGTTTTGAACTGAACTGAACTGTTTTAGTTCAGTTTCAGAACTGTTAGTAATGGTTCAGTTTTTTTTTGGTTCAGTTCAGTTCAGTTTTTGGTTTTTTTGCCCACCCCTAATCACATATGGTATTGAATGTTGGCAGGGTGCAGGTTTGAGTAATGTTGTGCATCAGAGGTTGCTAAGCCAACAAACTGTCGTCTGTCGATGAAATTTCTGAATTCTGATATATGCAAGTAAGAGTGACCGATTGCAGGGTAGGTTGATGCTACATTGTGGCCTCTTTGATAAAATAGGAGTAATTGGGTGTGGAGAAACAGACTTGATGATAATAGTAGTGGTAGTAGTATACAACATGAGCACAATTGGGTGAAACCGAATTATGGTTGGGTGAAATGCAATGTCGATGCAGTTTTTTCGATAACACAATTATAACAAGCCCAACTTGTTGTGCGCGTGACATCAATGGATTCTTTGTGACGATAAAAACAACTTGGAAATGTGCATGAATGTCAACAATGGTAGGTGAAATTGTTGCTTTCCTTGATGCGATTCAATTCACGAGCAGTTTCAGCCAGACGTATGTAATTTTTTAAAGTGGTTCTCAAATTCTTGTGGAGACCATCCTACAACGATATACTAGAATATCTGTTTAGTTCTTTAATTTCTAGTATTTTAGCTAGTTTGTCTTTAAATCCTTACTTTAAAGTAAAGTTTGTTAAGCAACAAGCAGATATGATTGTTCATATTCTTGCAAAGACGGTAATTTTTTAAACTAGTCACCTTGTGTTTGCGTTTGTTCCTCCTTGTATTGAACTCCTTGTTATTAATGATATGAATTAAATTTGTATTAGTAAAAAAACTCGAGAAAAAAGATATGCAGTTGGCAAAGTAATATTGACGGTAGAAATTCATTCTTGGTATTCTTGCACACATTTTCCGTAATAAGTAGCATTTCTCAAAGATGTAAGCTTGTGATAAAAAGAAAAACTGTTACCAAATGTCTCTTTACTATACGAATTTATAAGTACTACATTATAAGCTACCAGTTATAAATTAGTAGTTAGATCTCCCCAAACAAGGCCTAATCTACTAAAGCATGCCAATGTAATGCATTAATAAAGCATGCCTTCTGAAATGACATCCCAACAATACATCAAAGAAAATCCTTGTCAAAAATAGGCAGAAGCAAAAGTTTTCATGACAAATTGACGATCACTTTCGATGACTATATGGGGCAATAATTCTTTTCATACGTGTTACATCTGTAAAATATAAATTGGTAGTACATGACTTGTACCAAAAATAAAATAACATAAAATTAGTGGTCCATGACTTATTTATGGATTTCCAGAATTCCGTCTGAATTAGAAAATATCAACGGTTTTAAATTTCATCATGTGTATTATAGAGAGAGTTGATAAATATTGACATTATTGGTTTAAAAATATTTATAATGTATTTAATAACCTTAGTGCAAAATGCATCGTACGACTTTAGCAGATTAATAAGATTTTGTCAAAGATGTTGCTGCTTTGTGCCTTTGTTTTCTGTTGTCTTTGCACGTGGCTTTGTCAAACAATTAGAAACTCCAAGATTCAATGGCTTTGACCATTTTGATTTTGAAGATGCTAAGTGTTTTTCTCCTTTTTTTATCAGGTGGCTTAGTAGATAGAAATTCACTTTTAAAGTGAATAAGTAGGGTGTTTGACGTTCGAACATCGACCCCTGTATATAATAATGCATTGTTCCTGCCAACTGAGTTATGTTCACGGGGACAAGATGCTATGTGCTTTATTAGTTATACTTTTACTAACAAGTTTTTCGCAATTATTTATGATTTAAAAAAAAATTGCTTTTTGAATTGGATACAAAAATAAACATTTTATTAAAAACTTAGACCATAGATATTCAAAAATCATTTCAAAAGTTTACTAAAGCTTAATAAAAAACAGCAAACAAAATTATTCCATTCACTTTGGAGGCTTGAAGTTAAAATTTTACTTCTAAAATATTCATCGCATAGAAACAAATATGCTGAATCGTATACTAGGTTTTACTTAAATATGAGGAGTGTACTTTCAAAGACAACCTAATGACAAAGTTGGTAATAACATATACTAATTAGGGTATTAGCAATAGTAATGGTAGTGTTAATTTTTTTGTCAAATAGCCTAGTGACTAAACTCACCTACTACAAATGTGGAGAAGTTGAGAATTTGAAATTCGAATCCTAACTCTTACATACGAATATCTACAAAGTTTATCAATCACGTTGCACTTATAAGATGATAGTATACTTGTGGTGATCATCAATAATCTCTCTTCAATCTCTTAAGTGATCTTCAAATGATTATTGTGTATCGAACCTTAATAAAAGAAAAATGTTATTTCTATACACACATATAAAAAAAAATTAACTTTTTTAATAAGTGTTTCGAGTAAATTTCTTAACATGAGCCTAAGAAATAAAAAAGGATTTTAGCTCTATTATGTTACTTATATCCATGTATGAGAAAGAAGCCGACTCTATTTTCCTTTAATATAAACTTTTATGATAATTAAGCATTAATTAAAGTCTAACAATTTAAATTTTGAAAAAATGATGAGCTTAGTAACATGGTTATTATTCAGTAAAAATCTTAGTAGAAATACCAAAACTCTCTAATGATGTTGGCTTGAGACTTTGGAGTCTGTTACTCTTCTAAGTCTCAAGTTTGATTGATGGTGTTGGCTTGAGATCACATTGAAATATACTCCTCCTCAAAATCTTAAGTTTGATTGTTTCAATTTAGATTAGCTAGTTTAACTTATTAAAAAAATAAAATTCAAATAAGCCAAATCAAATATATACTAGTAGTTTTTACATAAATATTTTTTTTTTTGAGAGAAGTTTTTACATAAATATGTGCATTATAACTTTCATAAGTTTTTATTTTATTTTTTTATTGGATAAGCTTTGTTCTTTTTTATCTTAAATCTTTCAATTTTTAAAAAGAAAGGATCATGGTAATTCAAAGTTTAATTGGATCATAAGTAAATTATAATTAAAAATTGATAGAAAGGTTCCAATTTAGATAATAAAATAAAATTTGCTTGAAGTCACACTTCATTCACTTTTTTTTATTGCATGCATTATTAAGTAATAATCTTGTTGGGAGTAGGACCATGTCCTCTAATGTTGAGTTGCTTAGAAGTCCCATTCAAGATGTGAAAACGCTCTCAATGTGTCTTACACCTCTCCATTAGAACCCGTCAATACACAACAACTCCCAACAATCACATTCACCCTTATAATACTAGATCATTAGAACACACACCACAACAATAAATTATTAAATTCTGTCAAAAATGACCAATGGTTTACTCGTTATTTTGAATCTGAACATGTACCAAATCATAAAAACAAGCCCCGCTCACGAAATTAGACTAATAGACAACACAGATGGTAGTTACCTGACTCTAGTAAATATTTTGTCTCGAATTCAATCAAATGTGTATGAAAAAACGTATGCTAAAAGAGGTTAACTCTTTAAATAGATATTTGTTAGTGAGAAATCGATCTTCACACGTGCGTCCGAGTAGGCATAGTAATGGGCGGGGTAGGAACATAATTTACATTCTCCATCCTCATATCCTATTCTCAAATACTTACCGGGTACCCTACCATACTCAACAAATATGTGAAATCAAATCTCATTCATGTTCCCGACGGGTTTGAGTATCCCTATTCCCCATCCTCATAGTGAATAAATTTTTTTAATAAAAAAGAAGTATTCTTCTGCCACAAACTCAATGTTGTATTGCATTATCCAGTAAAGAGATGATGACGATTAGTGATCGTTGGTGATAGAGAAGAGAGAGACCAAGGGTATGAGATGTAGAAGGAGAAGATAGAGGACTAAGAGATGTGAAATGGGAAGAGAAAGAACTTATTGAAAGACTGAGACTTTAGTTTTGTGAGTTAAATGATTTAGGGTTTGAATTTCTATTTATATAAAAAGGGAAAATAAATTGATTTTTTTACATTCGGGATATATTTGAGTATGAGTTCAAGGTGGATATTTATATCTCTGATACCCGTCTCATATCCGTGTTTTAAAATTGAAGAAAACATAAACTCATACTCACACTCAATCAAATTTAAAAAAAAAACCGTAAATTTGAGTTTGGTTCGAACATATACCATGTTCTTTGTTGCCATGTCTACGCCAAGTACGAGATATTTTTATTTTTTTTACCATAACTAAAATGAAATTAGAGTAGACAAGAAGTCCAAACCGTTACACAAAACGCGGTGTTTTGATTTCCCTCAACCCAATAGTCACTAACCTCGTCTAACTAACCGTAGTTAAACTTCCCACTAATTATCTTAACCATGGTTAACTCTCCTCTCTTCTTCTTTTAAAAGCCTCACCCACTGAACGAGAACGAGAAAAAATCACAAAAATTCTCAAGAAAAACAGAGGAAAGAAAACAGACAGAGGAAACTGAAGCAGAAAGAAAATGGCGTTGTATCTCGACGAAGAAGAGATATGGAAATGTCTAAAACACCCTTCGAAGCGAAGGAAGATTGGAATTTGTCCAGTTTGTCTCCGTGAACGTCTCGCTGCTCTCTGTCCTGACTGCGCTAACGTGCGCCCGTGTTCTTGTTACACTTCAACTTCATCTTCTTCATCGGCGTCTTCATCGTTTTCTCGATTTTCCGTCACCGGCGACGGTGTCGGAGCGGTTGGTAAAGTTAACAATCTCATCGATCGTGAGCCTCCGCTACGTCGCTCTCGGTCTATGGCGATTCCGTTTCTCCGATCGCGATCGAGATTCTCCGGCGCCGGTGGAGATAAAGAATTGGAAACTGATAGAGATTCTCCGGCGATTAACGGAAGCAAGTCAGCGAGGTCGTTTTGGTCAATTTTCAAGGCACATAAGAGTAACAGTAACAGAGGGAGTGAATCGGAACGAGATTGGGAGATGAAAAAGGTGTTGACGGAGGAAATCGACGGTGATGTGAGTAGAAAGGCGGCGGTTATGGCTAGGTCAAGGTCGGTGGCTGTGACGGCGGTTTCTGCCGGTGATGGAGAATTTAGAGCACCGCCGCGTTCAAAGGGAAAGGGATGGTTCTTTCCGAGTCCGATGAAGGTTTTCCGGCAATCGAAAGCTTCAAAAGTTGTTCAGGAACGTTCTCCTTTGTATAGAGGTTGAAATTGAAATGAAATTTTGTAGATTATTCATGTAATCAAAAATAGTAACAATAACTCTTACTATTAACACAAATATATTAATTTTTGTTTCATTTTATGATCTTAATCTTCATTCTGATTTACGGTTTTATGCCTCAAAGTTGTAAATTAAAAAATATGAAAATCATGAAACTATTTTATTTCAGTTACGAGATTATGATTTTAATTTTTTTTGACTAATTTTTAAAGTTATTATTAAATTATGGGTTTGTCTAAACTCTGTCTTTAAAATCATGCTCTTTTCTTGTGTTTTGTAATACTCGTTGAATTAGGTGTCAATTTTGTTTTTTTAAACTATTGTCGCATACAACTATTTAGTTTTTCAGTCAATTGGTTTGAATGTTTGTTAATAGACTTTAACATATAAAAAGGGAATGATGTAGTCCCTAAATAGAGTAAAAAATGTATTGTTAAATCCTCCAATTCAATCATCTCCTACATATTTCAATTCAAGCTTTTAAATTTTGACGAAGTTGGCATGGATCAAGATTAGGGACGGAAAAACTGAATTTAAGTATACATTGTATTGTTTTGGTGTTGGACTCTAACATATGGTTGCGTGACTCCACTGCAACCCTTTATAGAAGGCGTGTAGAGTTTTCTTAGTGTGATGTTGGATACAGTATTCACTTTTTTACTTATAAAAGAAAATTTAAACATTGAAGACCAAGATAGTTTTTATCATACTTAGGGACTATATTATTGATATACTTTTAGAGACTATGGACCAACATCCAAATTCCCATACCTATTAAAAGGGATTGAGATTGCATGTTGTGAAAGAAAAATCCAAAACCGTTGAAATGTATCGGTATAAAGATTTTAAAAGGTATAGATGCATTTTTTCACTCAAAATTCTGAGGCATGAAGCCTTGCTCGGTCGGGTTATTTGGCCCTTGGGTCGGCCCTGGTATAAATGTGTATGTCAAATGCTATCTTAATTAATTGAAGACTATGATATAAATAGTTTTCAATATAATTAATTAAATTGATATGCTAGCTATTAACTGAGGATTTGCTCTTTGCTGTAATGGTCCAAAGCATTAGTGCGTGATGCTATGATTGTGAAGGTTCTTTAACGGAATTGGTACTTTAATTATTAATTGTTGATTTGCTTGTAACGGTTCCAAAACATTAATTTGTTCTTAATTAAAATTTCCGGGCCTCAGCAAATCTGATTTCAATTAAGGACCTTCTATAAACTTATTTCGAAAGACGATTATATTTTTTTTTTTGAAGAATTTGAAAGACAATTATATTAGTTACGTATGTTATTGTATTATTATATATGAAAGAAAGAACCAACTGTTAATTAGGGGACATGATTAGGCTGCACTGTGCTACTTGGTTTGGTTGTGAAGGTTTAACTGCCTTATAATTCATGCAAATGATTGTTATTTGATATGTTTGGTCCCACTTAACATGTGGTTTCAGTCTTATTAATCATAGAATGATTATTATAATTTTTCGCTTGGGTATTAGAGAGGGAAGACTTTGGTCCTGATTCCTGTTTCATTTTTGGAATCTGTTTTCTATAAGTTGTTGATTCATATTTCATATATGACGTAACGATAGGATAAATCTACGATGCACTGGCTGTGTTTGTTTCAAGTTATAATTGTAAATTTCTGAGAATAAAATCATAAAAACATACATGTTTATGTTTGTTATAATTTTACTAAATTTTATTTTCAGTATAAAATGTTCGTGGGAATAGAAAAAATTTCCCGAACAAAATGGTGAGAATAAAGTTCTCATGGAGATGAGAATAAAATCATGTATAATTACCTATTATAATCTCTAGTTTTAAGGTTCTTTGGTATATTATAATGTTAACAAAACATCTTTTTTCTAAATGCATTGGAATACAATTTACATCTATATATTTCAAGGAATGTTATTCCTAAAAGTAAATTTGGTAAACTTGAAACAAACACACTCTAAATGATACTATTAAACTAAATGAAATATTATAAGATTTAATGATAAAATGGTACAAAAATAAGTTTTATACGGAACAATCCTAGTTTGCTCGTGTATACTCTTCATAATGAAATATAAACATAAATGATAGTTGAAAAATAAACAATATATGGTTAAAAATGTAGCTTACATACACCAATTTTTCAACTAATATTTTTGTTTATATTTCATTGCATATGGAGTATTAATTATAAAATTTTCAAGGGCAAAGCAAATCATTTTGTTAATTTAATGTATTAATCATGAATGGAAAGGACGGGTTTATATCCTTTCATCAAAATAGAGTAACTGGTTGGTTGTACGTGAGCACATGAGAATGTGGTGGAATATGGTACTATTGATTAGTGTTTTGTACTAATTGGTTTAATGTTTATGCAGTCAGAGTAATGCTAAAAATTTGTCTCATTAATAAGAGATAAAATAAATTTAATCTTGATCTTTAAAACTTATTTTAAACTATCATATGGACGTATGTGCTGTTTGTTGAAAACACATAATGCTTAAATATTGTCAAAAACCATCAATGATTATACAATTAATTTATTTATTGGTTGACCCAAAGTTTTTCAAAGGTTTAGATTGATTTAATATATTATAGGGGTTGAGTAGTTCAACTGATTTAGGCTAAGAAGTAAAGAGTTTGAGGTCATGAGTTCAAACCCAACCTCTTTTAGGAACTTCAGACCCATAAGTTTGCGTAATGTCACATATAAAATTATTTCTAAGGTCCTAGTCACTAGATTGAGACTATTCCTTAATGACATTATCTCGCCTCTTCAAAGTGGCATCATTCTGGGAAAAGTACAAAAAATAACGACATCATTTTGCAAGAGATTATTTATCGTATGAATAAGAAAAAGAAGAAAAAAGGAGACATGGTGTTCAAGCTTGACTTGGAGAAAGCGTATGATAAAGTGGATTAGAGTTTTCTTAAACAAACTGTGATCATGTTTGGTTTTCCCGATGCCAGTACTTCTCTAATTATGCATAGTCTTGCTTCCACTTTGATTTCTTTGTTATGGAATGGTAGCAAGACCGAGTGCTTTACGCCTTCCTGAGGTCTTAGGCAGGGTGATCCTTTCTTCCCGTATCTTTTTGGGCTTTGCATGTAGAGGCTTGGGGGAAATGATTCATGAGGAAGTTAGGGTGGGTAGATGTCCCCCCCTTCAAGTTTCGGCCAATGGTACTAATATCTCCCACCTCTTTTTTTGCAGATGATGTGTTGTTGTTTACAAAAGCCAAACCATCTCAAGCACAAGTAATTAACAAGATTTCAGAGGACTTTTGTTCTATCTCTGGTCTTAAAGTTAGCTTGGAGAAGTCTTGAGCATTTGCTTCATCAGATGTTACTAGAAGTAGAAAGAAGAGCATCACTACGACCACTCACATCTAGTTCACATCCAACTTAGGAAATTGTATTGGCTTCCAAATGCATCATGGAAGAATTAAGAAAGAGGACTTCTTTAGTGTTATGGATAGAGTCTCTAATAAGCTAGCATCTTGGAAAGTGAGGCTTCTCAACAAACCGGATCGTGTGACACATGCTAACTCTGTTTTGAGTGCAATCCCTACTTATAACATGCAAATCTAGTGGGTTCTGCAGTATGTATGTGGCCATCTTGACAAAATGGTATGTAGTTTTATATGGAAAAGATCCACAAATAAAGGTATGCATAGGATTGGCTAGGAAGAAATTACTAAAGCCAAGAAGAATGGGGGTCTTGGAGTGAGAATTGTGAGAAAACTAAACATTGCGTAGCTTGGTAAACTTATGTGGGATATGCTTAAGCCTAGTAATCATCTATGGTCTCAAATTCTTTCTGTAAAGTACCTTCAGGGATCTAATATTTTCCTTGCAAGAAAAAGTAAGGGATCACATATATGGAACTTGATTGTGTGTCCTAGCTTCAATTTGCATGAGGATGATAACTCGATATTCATGTGGTCCCATGACAATGTTGACAAGTTTGGCATTATGATACCTATTACCATGTGGATTATTTGATGTGCAAGAAATGCAAAAATCTTTGATAATATATATATATATATATATATATATCTATATATATATATAAACACACCTCTAATGGCTTCTTTGTCAAAAATCAAGGTTATGACTCGTGATGTTACTTAAGATTTCAACAGTATGCATAAAGGGATTAGTTGTATCCACCCTCAACTTATTTCTTGGCATAGAGGTCATTATGGATCATATATTCTTAATGTTGATGGTAGTGCTTAAACCAACCCAGGGATGGAAGGATTTGGTGGCTTAATTATAGACTCTGATGGAAAATTTATGTGTGATTTTCAATGTAATATTGACTACTCAGATATTCTTCATGCCGAAATCTTTGCATTAATGCATGGGATTCAAATATGTTGAGCGGAAGGTCTGAGAGACATTATTTCTTACACTGATTCCATGCATACTATCCAACTCGTCCAACATGCAAATGTTTTCACCCTCCATTATGAAAATGAGATAACTATTAGCAGAAGGTATATGACTAAGGATTGGGCTTTTAAATTATGTCACGCTCTCAAGGCGATATGCGTATTGACTTTTTTAACAAAGCTCGGAACAAGGTCTATGAGTGATCTATTGTTTGTGTTTGATTATCCAGCTGAACTTTGTTTGTTGTTGACAACAAACAGTGTGAGTGTTGCTTATCATTACAACCAATAGTCTCTTTTTCTGAATTGTTTTTGCCTTTTCCTCGTGTAACCAAAAACAAAACAAAAAATTGTTTTTGCCTTTTTCTCATGTAAAAAAACGTGGAGGTATGTTTTCTGTTATATATCTATTTGCATTACTTATCTCTTTTATTACTCTCTCATCACATCTTTTATGCCATGTTTCATTTTTTCACACTTCACCTATACGGATACTATGATACGAAAATCAATTGTCATCTAGGATTGAATTTTGAGTTGCAATTGTGGTAATTTTGAATAGAAGCCTAAGAATAGTGAGAACTTTAAAGTTTTGGAAGACTATCACTTCATGTGAAGCGAAAACCTTAAACATGATTTGCATCTTTGACGCCACACCCAAAAAATGAATCGAATCTTTGTTATGAAGATGCTATAAAATAAATATTGGCTATGAACATTTTCGTCTTTAATAAGTCATTTCTGAATGTTAGGGAAAACTGTAGCACCTTATTTTTGAGTCATGTGGTATGTGTTCCATGTGCTCATTCTTAGATGTTTAATATTTACGAAAGGATTGATAATCGACATTTTTAATCTATTAAGTAGTGAGTTTGATCGATTAAATCGTGTTTGTAAAAGTATTCTTCTGTTAAATCGTCCAATTCAAATATGTGCGTGAAAGAAACACAATTTTAATCTATAGGGCCTTCATTCAAACATTAAACATATTTATTTCAAAAGTGGAGAAGCCTATAAGTAATGAGAACTCAAAGTTATGAGAGACCGCCACTCTCGCTTCACTTGGAGTGAAACCATAACATAATCTATGTTGGTGGCAAGTTTGAGTTAAAAGCTCCACATTTAGTGGAAAGATGAATGTTGATCATTATATATATGAGATGATCAATATGTTCAATGTCTTAAATTTTTAGGTAAGGATATAATGTTAAATTTTTTGTGTTGGTGCTCTTAACTCGATGTCATAATTTAGTTGCAAAACTTTCCGAATATGCCGGACTCAATTTATCTAAAATGTGATCAAAAGAATTAGTAATAACACGTCATTATTTTATTTCTCTAAAGAAAAGGAATGTAGAAGAAGCATTCATGGAGTTATTCTAGAGCAATTATTTTGCTCTCATTTTTTACTTCTCAAAGCTAGATATAGTGGATCCCATTAACATTTGACAAAATGTGACCAATCATTCTTAGGGAATGAAAAGCACTCATGGATTCCAACCAGAGTACGTGCTATAATTTATCAATTGCAAAGGAAGTCATTCCCGCAATTATTTCCTTTGGCAAACTCTATTGTCCAAGTTATCTTCACCAAACAACCGTACCCACAACAATTCTCTTTTTCTCCCTCAAGGAAGACCACAAAATATCTAGGAGAAAGAATAAAAACAACAATAATAATAACATCCTCGTGCATGATTTAGAGGACACATATTTATGCATGATCCCAAAACCAAAAGGGGGAAGTACTACACAGACCTTTTGCAGTGAATGGTAACTTTCCATCATTGAACCCGCCGAAACAAACAATGCAAAATGATCGAGTAGGGCAAGATTATTTATAGGTACACGCCAAAAGGAAGGGTTTTATTTCCTTCCTTTATTCAAAATACAATTTTTGATGTTCTACTATGGCTACACAAATTCAAAAAGAAACACAATTATATGAACTTAAATTATTTGAACTTACTTTGTTTCTAGGATGTAGTGTAGTTCAAATGGTTGAGTGGAAACATTTGATTAAGTTTGTGAAAGAAATCCAAAATTATAATTACTAATATAATACACTATAACAATTGCATGTAAAAAATAACAAGTATTTTGACACTTCTAATTCTTCAAATTATAAAGGCATTCAACATCTTATTTTCTCTCTGTATCTTTATTTTTATTAGATCACCAATCATATCACATATATATACCACACCATCTTCTCTATTTTTTATTCTCTCTCAAAATGTATAGGTATATGAGTGTCCAAAACATGAGTAATTTTTGGATAGACACAAGAATTTGGACACTCCATTTGGTCACACACAAAAAGAAAAGGTAGAAAAATAATCATAAAATAATCATTAATGTTTAAATGATTATAGCTTATTTACTTTTTTGTGTGAGTGACTAAACGAAGTATCCAAATTCTTGTGTCCATTCAAGAATTATTCCATACCCCCAAAAATATCATAGTCACCATCGTCACATTGTAAATTTGGAGATAAAACTCTTATGATTGTGTTTGATTTGTACCATACTTGATCTAAAAACTAATCATGATGTCGGACAATACATGTAGCTAGAGATTGCACAAAAGCATGAATTTTTATCCCTCATTTAAACTATGCGACAACTTTTTGCCAAAAAAAAAAAAGATTGTTTGTTTTGGGAATCAAACACACTCTATATTTTTGTAAGGCAAAATATAAATAAAATTAAAATTAAAAGGAAGTAAAAGGACTTGATCCAGTAAACCACAAACTCAAACCTTAACCAGTGATATAAACAAGTCATTATAAAAATGAAACACACTCTATATAATCAACAATTCATTTGAGAAAATAAAATGATTAATAATTAATATTATATAAAAGATGAATAGTAAAATTATGAGTGATTAAGATATGATCTCAATTTTTCACTTCATATTAAGTGACCCATCTCTTAGAATAGTGATAGTGAACTTGGCTACTTAGGGGCCACACATAGCAAGAACATGCCATGTGCTAAGTGACCCATCTTACATGTGAAAGTTTCCATGCTGGATTTGGTTCAACTTTCAATCGTATGCTCACACTGAACCTGGCTTTGGAATGTTGAAGAACTTGCCGGCACCTTCAATTTTGGATAATGTATTTGTATATATTGATATCTCTTGTTCTTACCACTTTTTTCTTTTAAACGTGTTTTCTGGGGGTTAAAGATTCCAATTGATGTAACAGACAGACATACGCACACGAATGACCAACGTACAGTTTCCTTTTTCACTTTTCTTAAACAACAAATATTGCTTTTCACGAAAATAAACAAATACTATTCCATCATTAAATCATTCTATGATATATTTTGAGTTCTGTTGAATATTTACTAGTAAAATTAATTTGTGATTTATAACAATAATTAAAAAAGAAAAATAATATGACATTGACTAATTGAATGCCATGTCTAAAAAATGGTTGGATGTTAGAATTCATACCAGGAAAATTTTAGAATATTGAAATATTCAACTTACAAGAAATAATTTATGATCTTTTCAGTGCTTATAATTAACTAAGTTTTTCTTTTCATAATATATAATTAACCAAGCAGACAGGCGCCATAAGAGCTAATTGGAATTTAATTATTTTATTCAAATTTTCAAAAGATTGTGATATAAAATGATTTATATAGAAAAATACAAGATGACTCAATAAAATAAATACAAGATGACTCAAATGCAAAAGAGTTAATTATTTTAATGATATAATGATAACATTTATCAAACAATGTACTCGAAAATATCAACTAAATCCTCTTTTGAGTTTTGAATCTAAACTTTTTGTGCACTCTTTTTCTTTCTCCCAAAGCAAGTAATAAAAAAAAACCACACACTTTTACTTTTTCCCTGTATCCTGGATCGATAGGGACATCTGTGAATGCGGTTAGGGACGGCAACATATCTACAAATTAATTAATGGTTTAATTTGTATGGACGAAGAAAAAAGTATAAGGAAAGAAATTTAATCTCACTACCAGAAAAAACAAAATTAGCGAGGGAAATTAGTGACGAAAAAAATGAAATTCCTCACAAATTCTTTGATCGCAAAATTTAGTGACGGAATTAAAGAGGGATTTCACGTTTTCCCTCACTAAATATCCCTCACTAATTTTTGTTTTTTTAGTAGTGTCTTTATCTTCTCGTTGAGAGTATACAATAAAATCAAAGAAATATGCATTTTTTTTTTAAGGAAATATGCATTTTTAAAAATGACATAAATTTGGGAATGAATTGAAGGTTATTTCAAATGGAAGTTAATATGAGTAAGTGAATCCAATGATGGAAGATGTCAAGAAATGGAAAAAAAAAGCATGGAATTTTGAGCATTCTTGTCAGAACGGGAACATATGTATTTTTTTCGTGGGTTCCATGTATAGATTGATCTTTCCTTTTGCTTTCTTGCGATTCAAACCACAAAGACATGTAAAAGATCCTTCCTTCAACTTTCCTCTATTTTTTTTTTAGCTCAAACAAACATTACGTGTAAAGGTTACAATTTCTTCTAACATGTACAAGTGAGTCAATTCTTATTCATAGCTTGCCCATTTATCTCGTGAGCGGAAAGTACAGCTTATTATAATTGAACAGAATATGTAAAATAAGAGATGCATATATGTTGGAACTGTGGTTGAATTTGAGTGGAAGTTGGAAGAATAAACATAAGTCCCTTGGAAAGAATTAGTGTTGGTATGAATTAAAAAGATATTTTACATTGGATATGACATACCTATTAGTAGTTTTATATAAGTGGGGATGATTTCTAAGGGTGTGTCCTTCAGGTACCCACTTTATTGAACCGGTGAGCGCTTATATATATATATATATATATATATATATA
>Ga0315915_1006019_pt1 | contig 14975 bp, 6 predicted proteins | sample MpolbnodulesMG_FD_207738 | JGI IMG/M metagenome (GOLD analysis project Ga0315915, IMG submission 207738) | Medicago polymorpha root nodule microbial communities from Los Angeles, California, United States - branched nodules | ecosystem: Host-associated > Plants > Roots > Nodule | place: USA... | reverse complement strand
TCCGCAGAGAAAGTGCTTATTAAGAATAAGCTGTTTTGAGCAAGATGAATAACTAACAGAAAATGAAGAACTGAAAACTAGAGAAAATAATGAAGGGAGAATTTTTATTGATTCACACAACTACATTTATTTACAACATAAGAGAGTGTATATATACAACTAGATGTTGTAACAAACTCCTCTAACTAACTACATCAGAATTTGTCTTCAGAAGCTTCACTTCAGAAGCACTACTTCAGAAGCATTCTTAAGATGCGCTACTTCAGAAGCATTCTTCAGAAGCGCTCTTCAATTATTGATTACTTATTCTAATACTTCTAACTCACCCAAAAGATTTTGTTGTCCCCCTTAATTCATTGGATTACATTAAAATTGTTTATTTCATTTGAAGGGTAATCTTGTAAACTACAATGTGATATTTTATAGCTATATTCAAGTTATACTTTGTAAGTTTGAAATCATAATGCAAGAAATTGAAACTGTGCAGCTTTTCAACAGTTACATATGTAAACAAAATTAGTCAAATTTGGTCATCAAAGTCACGTGTTTTTTGTTTTCGTTAATCATTTTTTAATTGTTTTGAACTATACGGTTGTTGTTAAAACATAATTTTATTAATAAAAAAGGCATTGTATTTAAAGTGAGTCTTATGTCTAGAGATCGAACTTGTGCAACAGTCTTACGTATGAAAATGAGTTATAAGAGCATACACAATGAAGAAATCCATTTTTGGATACTCAAATAATTATCATGTAGACATTGTGTTAATTAGTTAGATATCCAAACAAAAATCCCAAATGAAGATACCTCACAGGTACTAAGTGTCGAAATGAGAGATCCTTCATTAAAGATGGTCTAAGTAAACCCTTTGAGTTCAGCTCATTAAATACTCGATCAAACATGTTTGTTTAATCAAACAAACAAGCTCAAACTTGAGATAGTAAATACCAATAAAAAGAGTTTGCTCTTTTGCATGCAAAAGATTCAAAAGAACAAAAACGAGTGATTGATTGCAAAAAAATTACCCCCTCCAAACTATTGGCAATGACCCATTTTCTCTTCTAAAATTGTTTCGGACTAAGCAAACATGTAAGATCCATTTTCATAGGCTCAACCCAAAAACAGCCCAAGTCTCGTATTTGGGCCATTACTTGCGGCACACCCCTCCTCGCGAGGGAGGTGCCCGAAGCACTACGGAAGACCATTTCAAACGACCGGTAACATCTTCCAAAACGTGTCCCACAAATCTCGCTCGATGGTTACGATTCCCAAGAACCCATAACCATCGAACCCCATGTGTTTCCTAACAACATGACTTGCACCTCCACACTATAAATAGGAGGAGACTCATGGCAATTCTCAAAGGTACAATGTTTTTTCATTTTAACCCTTCTTTTTGACTCAATACTGACTTGAGCGTCGTAATGTCTGCGGGTATACACCTCGTCGTTTCACTCAATACAATCATTTATTTAATATTAAAATTGATGTTTGTAATAAAATCGTTAAAAAAAATAAAAGAATAAATCGAGCTTGATTTGTCCATGCTTTTCACAAGTCTAGCGTTGCATTTGTATAAATTTATTATTTATTTCTCCTATATATGGAGAAAAAGTTATCCACAAAGAAATGTTTACGACAAAAATGGGAAGCTAGAGTGAGTTGGAAGGGAATGGGAGAACAAATTATGGACCTCACTCACTTCACTTGTTGTTGATGAAACGAAAGGAGTATATCTCATCTCGTGGTTCAATTTATCATGATTTATCGGATCCGGTGAACGGTGGTATCGTTTGTCATGTGGTGTCCGAACGAACCGAACAAAAGCATTTAACTCCATTTGCTCGTGTAGTTCTCATATCCTTGTAAATTTAATCTTCTATTATTATATTTGTGAACCACATATGGTTCAAATCTCTAAACCTTGATTTGAGGCTCTCAAAAAAATTTCATCGATAGGGTAAAACATTGTTTTATATCAAGACATGTATTCAAAAAAATAAATAAATAAATAAATAAATAAGACATCTTAGCTTATCCCCTTTTATTTAACCAAAAAATAATATAACCTGATATCTTCGTTTATAAATATATATCACAGTTTTATAACGTATATTATTTATGTAACATATTTTAATATTATTTTTAACTAATATATAAATATAAATGTTAATTCATTCAATAAAAATATAAAGGGTTAATTAAGTTTTTAGTCCCTATAAATATTCACAGTTTTGTTTTTAGTCCCTATAAAATAAAATCACACTTTTTAGTCGTTGTGACATTTTCCTTAAGCATTTTAGGGACCAAAACTGTTGATGGAAATTTTTGACAGGGACTAAAAGTGTTGATGGAAAATTTTATAGAGACTAAAAATGTTGATGGAAAATTTTATAGGGACTAAAAAGTGTGATTTTATTTTGTAGGGACTAAAAACAAAACTGTGAATATTTATAGGGACTAAAAACTTAATTAACCCAAATATAAATGTTAACGTATAAGATGTTTCTGTCCCTTCCCTAAAAAAAAATGTTCCCGTACCTAAAAAAAACGTATAAGATGTTCAATTTATCTTGTTATAATGAATATTTTTTAAATATCAAATTTTTATAATTTTTATAGTAGATAATTAAAAATGTTAATAGTCAAATTAAATATCAAAGTTGTGTATTCTCATGGACCAGTTTAGATTTTGATAAAAAAAAATAAACTTAAATTAATCCTAACATTTTCGTATCATAATAAATTAAGTATTCTATTGTAATGAATTAAGACTAATTTATCTTCCATATAAAAAATATCAAGTTTAGTTTAAGTTTACATTTGTTAGAGACCCATCTAAATGTTAATCCTTACCTATTTATCTTTAGGGTAATGTTAAGCACGATTAAGAAAACCAAAACAAGAAAATTTTAAATTGAAAATAACACATTTTGAATTTTTTAAGAGTTGAGTGTACAGCTTTTAATACAATATTACTATACTTCATCCATCTTATATTAAGTGACATAGTTGAGTTCATCACATATTTCAATACATATTTTTTATCTTTAATTATCTATTAGAAAAAATTATGAAAAATGTTTTAATAAACTTGACTCAGTTGATAGAGATAATGCACAATATATGCAAGAGTTGAGGTTCAAACCTAAACACCCCACTTTTCCATATTTAAAATGTGTGAACTCTAACTACTAGGTTACTTGACCCAAAAAAGAAAAAAAATTATGAAATTTTAATATTTTAAAAATATTCATCGAGACGAATTCAACAGCATCTTATATGATATTATTTATCCTTATATATAGTAGAAAAATATGATCAAAGTATGTGAGATCAACGATACACATTCTCAACTATGTCATCTAATATGAGACAGAGAGAGTATTATTTATCTTTGTATATTAATAAAAAATATAATCATAGTATATTATGTCACAAGTATACATTATCAACTACATCATCTAATAGAAGACGAATGAAATATCTATTTCTTTAACTAATACCTTAAAAACACCGGTTAACTTTTCTCTTATTTTTATTCATGTAACTATTTACTTATAAAATTTTCAAAAGGTACCCTACATGACAGAGTAGCTAATGAATGAAGTTGAAAGTTTCAGAGAGAAACAGCATGGGGCCCACGGGCCCAAGTTGCATGACCCAGCTTTGTACAAACATCAATGTCAATCATCAATAGGTCGTGACCGTGTGCGAGTGGTGATTGTGTGAGTCGTAAACGTTTCCCCTTTGTAGCCTCTGTCCTTTTTTCATTTTCATTAGAATATTGCTATTTTCTTCACCTTTTCATTTAAAAAGAGGCAATTGTTAGAGTGCAATAATGCTTCATATTTTAGAATCTAACTTTTTTTTTTGGATAGAATTTTAGAATCTAAATTTAAAAAGTGTTATTATAGTGTTATTTACTTTCATACACTTGTAGAAGAGATTTACACTGTACGTATACAATTAAAGTTGCCGTTTTTAAATAGAAGTTTAGTATCCTTCATATAAAAAACAATTAAAATACTAATATAGTATTTATTGATTTAACACAAGACAAAACAAAATTTGATATCTTTTACGTACAACTATATAAAATAATTTATCAGATCAGACAAAATTATAACAGTTGAAAAATTTCTCCTTTAAGAAATTTAACAGTATGACTAAGTAAATTCGAATATAAAACTTTTGTTTAAGTTGAAAAGATTTTTTTTTAATAAGTTTAAGTTGGAATGATCTTTTACCATCTTATTCTAATATTCATGGGTATCATAATATGTGAGAGGATTGATAATACTTTGAGTTTCCACCTAACTACTTCTAGAGTTATTTTCAAGACATGTGTTTGACGATTTTGCCTTTTAGATGTCTTCTTGAAAATAATTCTAATCTTGAAACATATTTTTTCCTTCATATATATATAAGAAGCTACTAATAAACTAGACAGTGTAATTTTTTATTTTATTTGAATGGTATATTAAAATTATCCTCTACTGACGCTTAAAAATTTCATCATCTAATGAGAGAAGATTGTCTATGTCAAAAATAAAATAAAGGTATTATCATATATTTTTCTTTGGATAGCCTTTTTTCAACTTTATTTGCAGCCGCGTGTTATTTTCAAGGATGGTCCACTGCTTTTGTTTCATTGACAGAATATAATATATAGTCTTATAATGAGAAAATTTTGTTGACAAGCAATAAGGTGGGTGGATTGGGACACCATATTTAGATTAATGACCCAATATGTTATAGTCGCTCCATTTGTATTAGTAGAGTTGAAAGAAGAAAAAATGCTGAGAAGTCTCAACAAATATTTGACCAAAGCAACGAATCTTTAGTTTCAAAAAATTTGCTTCACTTCACACCCTGTTCTTTTGATCTCTTTAAATATACTATTCAATAATCAATATATGTAAGAGATTAGTAGATATAATTGTATATATCAGCAACACAAAACTATTTTACACATGCATATAGTTATATATAATAAAGTACACTCCCTCTTTTGTAAAAAAAAAAAAAATACACAATAACTCATCACAAACGATTTAGCTATATCCTTCCAAAACTAGTGATTCATACCATAAAATATCTAATGAGAGTTTAGACCTAATAAATATATTATTGGATTCATCTTAGATCATTATATCAACCTCTTAAACAAATTTATTTATTTCGAAGGATTAGACTCTAACTCCACGACAAAAAAATACCTTGAGTATAATTATTTCACGTATACATTTGATCAAATAACATTTTTTTTATATAAAAACAAAACGATATTCATTCATTCAAATTGATAGAATACATCAGATGCAATAATATGATCAACATCGCTAAAAACGTAAAGCGTGAATTTGCGAACAAACTTACAACATCCAAGTTAATATCATAAAACGGAAAAATGCATATAAATAATATGATAAAATATAAATCAACAGAATACCCATGTTTTTGGATCTGTAACGTTGACGCCCAAATCATTAATTGAATATATGATTGACTGAAGTTGATATTTTAATATGAACCAAATAAACACTACAACAAGATACGAAATCAAACAACGCAAAAGATGACGAACACACAACACTGCACTCAGTCAACGAAATTACGAAAAAACACAAAAGAAGAAACTTGATATATGTGAAAATCACTTATTTAAATTTTAAAAAAAAGAGAGAGAAAAATAATGCAGACAGTGATTCTAGGTCAAAAATAACCCAAAACCACCCTCCTCGATAAGTGAAAGAGAAAAAAACTCAGAGAAAGTGAACTTTTTCTCACTAAAAAACCAACGATTAGTTGAGTAGATGCAACTGACTAAAAATGTACAGTGCACTAAAACTTAAGGATAATCATCACCTCGAAGAACAATGATCTAAATTGAGTATTCTTTTTCTTTTTTGACAAAGATCCAAACTGAGCATTTGTTAGCAGTTTTTTTTATTGCTATTTGTTAGTTGTATGTGCAATAAATATTCTCAATACAAGGAGTGTTAGAAACACTATATTTTCTATATTTTTGTAATACTTACTCATTTATTTAGTAAAATCAACATAAGTCATGTATTTTAAAAATAAATCACGTATAAAATAATATGACACATATTGATTTAATCCGGTAATTGGGTGAATGTTGTGTTTGCAACACTCATCTTCTTAATATACATAATACATTCATTATCTTATAGAGTGATTATTTTTAACTAAATAGAATAAAATAATTCTTTATCACTAATAGCTAAAGTCACAATTTACCAATCTTCATCACATCCAAATGATTTTACCTCATCCAATAATGAACTTCTATAATTTTGACGTTTTCTTTGAAAATGCAGGATTAATTTAAACGAAAGAATTCATTATGTTACTGTTATTGGTAGGAGGGAGACAGAATAAAATAAAAGAGAGATAATAGTGGGGAAAGCATTTCCAAATTGTTTTAGCATCAATGATCGAGCTCTACCGTTTGTGCCATCATTATTTTATGTACACATAATCATTTTAAGCACTCTATTCTATTGATAGGGACGATTTTTGAGGGGCCATCCATCAAATAGATTAACTTTGTAAGACCCAACATAAATATACTAATCAATGGTACTATTATCCAACGAAGGATAGTACAACTCATGAAGAGTTGACTCATACTTTGCAAATACATAGACTTAACTTCACAACTATTGGATAAAAATCTATTTGATGTACAATCTTAACGTTTTCTAACCATAAATATTTATCCAACTCCGATGGGTCTTCGAGACACAATTCAACTAAACTCTTTGTTAGAGACAGGCAATTAATAACTAGACAGTCGTTTAAAAAATAAAATTTACTTAGCGGTCGTACTAAATCTACGCTATCAGCGCATATGTTTTTTTATGAGATTATTATATCAAATAGATATTTATAAAAATAACTTTTTTTTTGAAGGAATTTATAAAAATAATTTAGTAACTAACCGATATTAGCGGCATCGTAGAGCGATTTGATGAGTATATTTATTTTTGGTGATGGCGGGGGTTTGAATCCCAGACCTTACATATATTATGCATTGTTCATACTAACTGAGGTAAGTTCACAAGGACATTTGATGCAGTATATAAAAGAGGTAATCATATTTCCTTTTTCTCTTAAAAAATTGATTCCAGGAAAAAAATCCTAATTTTTTTTTATTCCTTTTTAAATAGTTGTTGTTTTAGAAGATTGTTAAAAAAAAGTTGTTGATTTAGAAGGAAAAAAAATCTAATTGCATTGTCCTTCTATCCTTTTAAAATAAAAATATAAATGGAAATTGTATTTACTTTTTGGTATCTTCAGATTAATACAACGAGCAATGCTATATATCAAGAAAGATTTTATCAAGAAATTGTCCCGAAATTAATGTTAACCAATAAAATCTCAGTCTGGCCGGAAAATCATGGGGTGGTAGGTGTTATGTATTTTATTTTTATTTTTATGAAACGTTATTCTGCCATGTCATTCTTGAATCCATTGTGAAAATCCATTCTTGATATTTAGTATTTTCCTAATACAACATATGCTACTCTCAACTTTTTTTTGGTCAAATTATTATATAGACTATTTATTTATTACAATAATAAACATTTATTATAAAGATTTTCTGTTTTAATTATTATTCTCATTTACTTTTATTTTCAATATGTAGAATTTTTATTAAACATCATTCAATTTTTGACAAATTAAACAGTATTCAGTTATAAGTTCAGATTAATACAACGTATGCTACTCTCAGTTGTAACTATTTTTCTTGATATTATTATAAAGATTTTCTGTTTTAAGTATTATTCTCATTTACTTTTATTTTCAATATATGTAGATTTTTTTTAAACAACATACAATTTTTGACAAATTAAACATCATTCAATTATAAGCAAGATTCATACTAAAAAAAATTATAAGTGGGGTCACCATTATCCCAGCAATTAAGAAATGCCGTTGAATATATAGTTATTTTTTCAATATAAAAAAATAAATTAATTGCGTTCTTCGAAGTATCTACAAGACTTGCTAGAAAAAAAATTTAAATCCACGTTGACTAAAAGAGCCATACCTCACAAGAGAACTATTTGTTATTTCATAAAAATAGAAATGATATTGGAATAATCATTTTTTAACAACTTTTATGATAACTTTATCTTTTATACTCATATGATCATTCTATTTTCTCTCTCAATTGCTTTGATTTTTGTGCCACTACCTAAACTTCTTTATAAAATTTGGTTGTCCAACAAGTTGTCACAAAAAATGATTGTTCAAATAACATTGCTCAAAAATAAAAGAGCAATGAATTTCTTTTATTTCTATTTTGACAAATAAATAAAATGAGATATATAAGAAGAGGTGTTTAAATCTCGATTATAACATCCATTTAATAAATTGTTAAAAATAATTGTACAAATATTATTTCTCTAATGTAATCAATAGACAATTTTTTGGTTATGTTTATGAAAGGATGTTAACAACACTCAATTTTCAACACCTTTTTTAATATTCATTTTTTTATCGATGAAATAAATATACGTTCCACCAACTTACGTGAGTTCGATACGAACGCGTATGCGAAGAAGAGCGGTCAGTCAGACGTAGACACATGACAAGGACAACAACCTACACACCTATCTGACCACACATTTAATTCATTTCACTTCACACTTTAAAAACATTCATAATCTCACGATAAATCTCTTATCTCTTTCTTCAATCATCTCTTTGTCAATTTCTCCTCTCATACATATCGCAATCATGACCTGTACTACTCCTATGTAATAGTAGTATCACGTGATAAAAACGCATCTCGTAATGGCAATTCACGTAATATTCACCAAAATCTAAGGTCAAACAATACGTAGAAGACTTTGTCGTTTACAGAAACGGGGATCTGAACCCAGTAAAAGTCACTTTCTCATCAACTCATAAATCCTTTCAATCTTCACCGTCCAAATCTCCACCTCATCATCGCATTCTTTCAAGATCCACATCCCACCGTTAAATAAGAGAAATGATTTTTTTAAAGAAAATAAGAAAAATGATATTTGCATTTGTATAAAAAAATTTCGTTAATTTTTGATTTTTATTTTTAACATGTATTGCTAACCGGTGCCATCAGAACAATCGTTAAGAAATTTACAAATAGAAATTTTGTCTTAAAAATATAAAATGTTTCTTTTGATCAAATAATAATTGCACAATTTTTTTCATAAAACTTACTTATTTTGGATGTTTAACCAATGCCCTTGAGACCCTAGTTAGCATTCTCCTAGAACAGAAAAAGAGAGAGTTGTTAAAAAGATGTCTAAAAATAGTTATACAAACTAATGATTTTTTTTGTATATTCAGTAAATAACTTATGTGTGTGTTTATATAATATAAATTAGATACATTAATTATTTGATAAATCTAAAAACACAATCTTTGTTTATATTTGATATGAGTAAATATAATCGAATTTAATCAAATACTCAAATGTCGAGTCGATATTAGATTGACATGCATCATATACCAAACACAGTTTCAAATGAGTTTTGTTAACGAGTGTATCTGTGGTACTTTTTAAATATTACAAATTCCAATTCATTGATTACACAGATTATTATAAAAACTTACCACTCCCTCTGTCTCTAAATTATACTCCATCCAATCTCAAATGTAAGAAAATAAAATAAAATTGGCGGTCTCAAATATAAGAAAAAGTATATTAAAATGAACCTATTTAATGCCACAATTCCAAGTTTACCCTCATAAAACTCAACTCATTAATGTCTTTACTACTCCAAAACAAGGGTAAAATTAGAAAAATATCACTTTTATAATTACTTAAATGTGTCAATCCACTTTCTTAATATGTGTGCATTTTTTTTTGTTTCTTACATTTGAGACCAAAGGGAGTAGTCGATTAAAGTTTGTGCACGATTATTAAGAAAATGATTAATTATGTTAATTTCAATGATAAAATTAATATCATTTACTAAAATACTTTTATTAATTATAGTTAGTGGAGTAGTTTAATTGAATGAAATTCATTAAATAAATGTATAATGATGAAAATAAAATAAAATGTTGCATTGATATTTGTAAAATGACAATTATTTTAAAAAAAAAATAATATTAAAAAGATTATTATTATGAGACGGAGGAAGTATTAATTATGTGTAAAGAGTGTCTCGGAAAAACCAGATAACTTTTTCCAAAGTATTAATAGCTTATGGGCCTCACCATATTGCATCAACAGAGGAAAAAAACTCACGGTCTGAAGCTGAAAGACAGTTGTTAGCTCGAGATTCCGAGCCGATTGTTTATACAAAACCGAAGCCGGCTTAGTGGGTCCCACAATAACTGCACTTCTTATATAATCCTAACATCTTATCATATAGCTTATCAAGCACTTATCAGAAACTCGATAACCTATTTTGACAACCACTTCCGCGTATCACCATCTAACATTATAAAAAAACAACCTATTTCTGCAAGTTCAAATGTCCCCTTCTCTCTCTCTCTCTATAAATATAGATTTAGAGGAGTTTCTAGAGAGAGAAAGTGTAGATTAGTCCATATCTGCGAGGAGAGAGAAAGTGTTTAAGAATCTTGAAACTTTGTGTTGTGGGTTTGGTACTTTGGTTACATATTCGGAGTTTTCTTTGTTGTTGTTGTTCTCATGTTCGGTCTTTGAAGCAAAGGTAACAAAACAAAAACACAGTTTCTCTCTCTTTCATTCATGCTTCCGAATCTGTACCCTTTAAAGTTAAAAACTTTATTTTTATTTATTTTTTTGTATTTTTTATTTAAAAAATGTTTTTTATTTTATTTTTTGGGGTTGACACTTTAGGTTCATGCATCTTCATCATCATGGATTAAAGTTTCATTTTTTATGTGTTTGATCATATGGGTTTGTAGATAGAGAGAGAGTTTAGAGAGAGAAAGAGTCAAATGGGTGTTCAATTTTTTTCTTAGTTTTTGTTTGGCCAACAAAATCACATCAATTTTCTTTTTTTAGTTATTTTTTACAAATAAAGAAGGTTATTTTTTTCTTCTTTTCCATAAATGCTTTCTTGTTAAATAATTTCAGTTATTATTTATTTATTATTTAACATTTATTATTTATTTATATTTGTTGCAAATTTTCTGACTTTTTTGAATTATATTTTTGCAGATCTAGTTCAGTGTTGCAGATTTTAGTGTGGTGAAGATGTCATCTCTGAGTAGGGAATTGGTGTTCTTGATCTTGCAGTTTCTGGATGAGGAAAAGTTCAAAGAGACTGTTCACAAGTGGGGCAAAGTTTTTTTGTTCTATTATTTTAACTTATTATTATTTTTGGTATAATGTTTTTTTTTTGGTTCACCACATTTGATTTGACTAATTAATCGATTATACTTTTATGTTTGAAAAAGGCTTGAGCAGGAGTCAGGATTTTTCTTTAACATGAAATATTTTGAGGATGAAGTTCATAATGGGAATTGGGATGAAGTTGAAAAGTACTTATCTGGTTTCACAAAAGTAGATGATAATAGGTATTCTATGAAGATATTTTTTGAGATAAGGAAGCAAAAGTATCTTGAGGCATTGGATAAGTAAGTCTCACATCACATTTTGGTTTTTCTTTTGTTAGTTTTTGTTGACTTTCAAGTCTCAGAATCATGGTTTTAGACTGCGGTAGAGGTTGCACTGCGAACCATATATTGCGGCAAAATGCTGTTAATCACGGTTTTGATGTTTGTTGTAGAGACCTCATAATGCCTTAAATTGCAGTTGCGGACCGTAGTTTAAAACCATGCTCAGCATTATAGTTTGATTTGTAGCTAGCATGCAACACAAGCTTACACTTGAAACTGTTTCTAAATATTGTATTTGTATAGGCATGATCGGTCGAAAGCTGTAGAGATATTAGTGAAGGATTTGAAAGTGTTTGCCACGTTTAATGAAGAATTGTTCAAGGAAATCACACAACTATTGACATTGGAGAATTTTAGGTACCGATTTAAGTTTAAATTCTTTTTTGCATTTCCTATTTTCAGTTTGTAAGATGTAGCCATTGAGTTTCGGTTATTATTATAGGGAAAATGAACAGTTGTCAAAGTATGGTGATACTAAGTCTGCACGGGCAATCATGTTGGTTGAGCTTAAAAAGCTCATTGAAGCTAATCCGTTATTTCGCGACAAATTGCAATTTCCTAACCTTAAAAACTCGAGGTTAAGGACACTCATCAATCAAAGGTAATCTTTCTTATGATTCAATTCTTCTACGGCAATGTGTTGTAACATTTGACTGTTGCTTTGTCTGAATGCATCGTACTATTGGTTGTTGATCTTTGTTATAGTGCTAAGCTTTGCATTGAAGATATTCACTTTCTAGCAGTTGATTAGGTTGTGTTCTATTGGCAATGAACTTATTTTCTTTTCCTTTTTTTTGAAAAAACATTATAGCTTGAATTGGCAGCATCAACTATGTAAGAATCCACGTCCAAATCCTGATATAAAAACTCTTTTTGTGGATCACTCATGTGGACAACCAAATGGTGCACGTGCTCCTTCACCTGCTAACAGTCCGTTATTAGGATCCTTACCGAAGGCTGGTGGATTTCCTCCTCTTGGTGCTCATGGGGTGAGCTTCTTTTGATATCATAGGCTTCGTTTAATGTCTCTGTTATCGTTGAACTCTTATTATGGTGCTGAACTTTTCTGTGCTTCATGTTTACAGCCTTTTCAACCTAATCCGGCAGCAGTGCCAACACAGCTTGCTGGTTGGATGTCAAATCCTACCACTGTAGCACATGCTGCAGTTTCTGGTGCTGGAGCTATAGGTCTTGGTGCTCCATCAATGCCTGGTGATACACCATTTCTGTTTCTATTGTTCTCCAAATCTTTTATGTTACTCATGCCAAAAATGAATAGACCATCTATGAAACATAGACACCAGCCATGCCATGGACACCAATAGTAATTTGAAAAGATGCAAGTAATTGAATGTAACCACGTTTGACAGTGTCAGACACCAAATACGTGTCGGACACCTGACACACTTTCAATCTGAACTACATCTAACTTTAGTTTCGCTCTCATGTTTAGGTGCTTTGAAGCATCCACGGACTCCTCCAATTAATCCGTCTGTCGACTATCCATCCGGTGATTCAGATCATGTTGCCAAGAGAACAAGGCCAATGGGAATAACAGATGAGGTAATCTGATATTTACTTATAGACAGATTATTAGCAATTGAAGCCTTTGTATATGCAGGTTTTGACCCCTCAAGTTTTCTGTTATCCATTTTTTCATGTAGGTAAATCTACCTGTCAATGTGTTGTCGGGAACATTCCCAGGTCATGGACATAGTCAGGCTTTTAACGCACCTGATGACTTGCCATTGCCGAAGACTGTCATGCGAACTCTGAATCAGGGCTCATCTCCTATGAGCATGGACTTTCATCCAGTTCAACAATCTTTACTGCTAGGTTGGCTGCTCTTCTAAGGCATTTCAATGATGTTATTATTTTTTTATCACTATTTTGGATTTATTTTCCTTCAAAATTACCGTTTGACTGAGGTTTTCTTTATCCACTTTCAGTTGGCACAAATGTGGGGGACATTGCCTTATGGGAAGTGGGTTCTAGGGAGAAGTTGGTCTCAAGGAACTTCAAAGTTTGGGATCTTAGTGCATGTTCAATGCCATTTCAGGTTGTCTCTTTAGTCTTTAACTTTACACATAGATGTTCTTGATGAAAATCCGTACTGAATCCTTAGACTTTTGTAAATTATCCATGACTGAAGAGAAAACTAACTATGATCAATTCAGGCTGCTCTTGTCAAAGATCCAAGTGTTTCTGTTAACCGTGTGATTTGGAGTCCCGATGGTGCTTTATTTGGTTAGTTGAAAACTTTTTTAATTCTTCAATGTTTGATAGAATACATATACACTTTCAGACTATGAAACACTCACATGGACACATTCTCCGAACATGATAGTGACACTGACACTAAGAATTGTAAAAAATGAAAGTAGTTGTATGAAATCACCCGTGTCTGTATCGGACATGATCTAAAATATCGGTGCCACATAGCTTTCAGATGTCAACTCAACCAATCCAATTACTAATGTCATGAGTTTGTCCAATTAACAGGTGTTGCATACTCGAGGCACATTGTTCAGATATACTCTTACCATAATGGTGATGATGTTCGGCAGCACTTAGAGGTACATACATAAATACATACGTATGCGTATATAGTTATATGCAAATATATCCAAATACATTGTTATTACTGTTTTGACGTGAACCTGTTTTCTAGATCGATGCTCATGTTGGTGGAGTAAATGATCTTGCATTTTCCCATCCAAATAAGCAACTGTGTGTTATAACCTGTGGTGATGATAAGACCATTAAGGTGAGTCTGTCAAAATATGAAGTTGATTTACTGAAGTCGACGAGATCAATATGTTGCTAACTAAGTTATGTAATTTAATAAGGTGTGGGATGCTGTATCGGGAACAAAGCAATATACATTTGAAGGTCACGAGGCTCCGGTTTATTCTGTCTGTCCGCATTATAAAGAAAACATTCAGGTAGAAATTGAATTTTTAACACCTTTGCAGAGAGTGCTTTTTGAGTTTGTTTGCATGATTCCTTTAATTAATTGTTGTAAACATTAATATTTGTAATTATTTGCAGTAATTTGTAATTATTTTATTCGGTACATTATCAGGCCTGTTAGACTAGAATAGTCTATTTAAATGAATTACTTTTTGTACCCTATTCACAACTTTGAAATATATCAGAAATATTTTCTACAATAATGTTAATATAGGATCCGAAATAACCTTTTTTGGCCATTTTCTGGTTGATTTTCTAGCCAATAACTCGCATGTCGTGTATGTTGTAGTTCATCTTTTCAACAGCGCTAGACGGCAAAATAAAAGCATGGTTGTATGACAATTTGGGATCACGTGTTGATT
>Ga0315915_1006016_pt1 | contig 14979 bp, 10 predicted proteins | sample MpolbnodulesMG_FD_207738 | JGI IMG/M metagenome (GOLD analysis project Ga0315915, IMG submission 207738) | Medicago polymorpha root nodule microbial communities from Los Angeles, California, United States - branched nodules | ecosystem: Host-associated > Plants > Roots > Nodule | place: USA... | reverse complement strand
GTTGGTCTCTAATTCTTGGAATGTTAGAATAGTGGGTTGTCACGTGTAGTATATCTTAAATAGAAAGCTACGTATTGTAAACAGGTCAAAAGAGCTGGGCCTCCCCCAGCCATGGGCCTCAAAAAAAATTTAATACCCATTAGTACTACTGCCCTCCAATAAAAAAAAATAAAATTTTTTATTTCATTGCTCAAAAAGTTAGAAGCGCGTTCACTTTCACGGTTTCATCACTTTCACCGTTTCAGGCATCACCGACGATTTATGCATCATCACTGATTCAGTGATTCACCATCATCAGGCTTTCCTTCTTCTTCTTCCTGCACACCAAATCACTGATTCACTGATTTCCCTTTTCCAAAACAAGTAAACAACACTGTTTGGTAAGTAAATAACCTCTCTTTCATTAATTTATTTTGAGAAATGATATTTGTACAACTATTTAGTGACAACTTTTTGACAACTTTTTTTCTCATACTCACATGATTTTACTATACTCTCTCTTCCTTTTTCTCTCTCCATTGTTTTTGACCAATAAAAAGAAAGAAAAACAAGGTTGTCACCAAAGTTGTCATTAAATGGATGTACAAATATCATTGCTCATTTATTTTACTTCCTTTCATGAAATTGGACGATTTTTGTTGAATGTTGAAATTGCTAAAATAGAGATTGATAGAGATTTGATTGATTATTAACAGAATTAGTAATAATTGATTTCTGATATTTACTGTTTTGAGAGTTTTTATTAAAATTATTCAAATTTCAGTGTATAATTGAATTTATATATATATATATATATATATATATATATATATATATATAAATGTTGCTAATTACTAATTATGTTTTAATTTTATTTTATGGTTCAACATCAACATTGTATGTCTAATGATGTGGTTCAACTTCGACATTGCAGAATTGCTCAAGAGCAGTGAAGAATTTCAGGTTCTTTATTTTTTTAACCTTCCTCTATGCCTCCTAAATTGGCTCCTCCTAGATTGCCGCCTAAGATTAGAAAGTTTGAGTCTGGCGCGGAGAAGCATAGGAAAAAGAAAAAAATTGTTGAGTTAATTGAATCCCAAACAAGAGCTCTTGATAAATTTATTGTAAAAGAAACACAAATTCCTATTGATGATAGTCCTGTTGATACTATTCCTGTTAATGCTATTCATGTTTATGCTATTCATGTTGATGCTATTCTTGTTGATGTTATTCCCGTTGATAATGTTAATGCTATGCCTATTCCTATTGATGACATTCCTGTTGATGCTATTCCTATCGATGATAATGTTGTTTTGGATGTTGATGTTGAAAATCTTAATGATAATGAAGATGATAATCAAAATGTTGATAATGTTAATGACGTTCATATTAGTGTAGATATATTTGATCCAAGAAATTGGGATATCTTAATGTTGATGTTGATAATGTTGATGTTATTCCTCTTGTTTTAGCCTTTTAGAATTAGGTCTAAAAGAAACAAGAGCTCTTGATAAATTTATTGTAAAAGAAACACAAATTCCTATTGATGATAGTCCTGTTGATACTATTCCTGTTGATGTTATTCATGTTGATGCTATTCTTGTTGATGTTATTCCCGTTAATAATGTTGATGCTATGCCTATTCCTAGTGATGACATTCCTGTTGATGTTATTCCTATCGATGATAATGTTGTTGTGGATGTTGATGTTGAAAATCTTAATGATAATGAAGATGATAATCAAAATGTTGATAATGTTAATGACATTCATATTAGTGTAGATATATTTGATTCAAGAAATTGGGATATCTTAATGTTGATGTTGATAATGTTGATGTTATTCCTCTTGTTTTAGCCTTTTAGGCCTATTAGAATTAGGTCCTCTTGCTTTTGGTGTTAGGTGGGGGTTCCTCATGTATACGGTAGTCATTTTTACCTTTGGGTGTACCGCATATATACGACACCTTGTATTTATCGTTTAAAAAATATAAATAGAACATTGCTCTTTTAAAAAAAAAATACGTTTTGATTTTATCACTAGCCTTTTTTCATTCCCAGAGCCGAGCCTCCGAATTCTTAGGGACGGCCCTGATCGTAAAAGAGATGCTCAAAGTCTTGAACAAAAACTACTTTGTTAATGTGCATAGTAATATTAAAGAAGTAGAGAAAAAGATCCATATTATTCAAACCAGATTAAAGCAACAGGCCACACTGATATTTAGATGAATCAAGAAAAAGTAGCTCAAATAGAGCTAGATGCAGCTCTTAAAAGAGAAAAAAAATTCTGGCAAAAGAAATCAAGAGTTACTTTGGATGTGGAAGAAAACATAAAGACTGGTTACTTCACATAACTGATAAAGTTAAGAGCACAACAAAATTGATAACCTTCCTAAAAAGTGTTGAAGTTCTCAATGACCTTAACCAAAAAAACAGTATAACTAGACATTTTATTTGGTATGACCTGTATAACAATTTTCAAAACAAAATTTATGTTATTGTATAAATTTAGTATACAGACAAACCTTCCAAATCCAAAGAATATGTTTGAATAATCTTAAACACGTAATACTTTTTTTGGGTCATACTTTATCTTAGCAGTATTCACGACATATCTAAAATAATAACAAAAAATTGGATACTACTAGAACCTATCCGGAAGTAGCATATGAATATCCACATAATATGTCAAACATATTCGATAATATATATATTCTCAAAATAAAAAAATCTGATACTTCTAAATTATATATCTAGAATTATCCCAAAAGTATTGCTATTCGAGATGTATTCGACACATATATTCCTATTTTGGGGTATACATACTTAAAAGAATTAAATAAACTTCTTTAAAAAAAAATTAAATAAACTTTTGTTTTTTACAATAAACATATAATATGCTATGTAATATCCGATTTGGATTATCGAGCCATTTCTCTCATGCTACTTGTTCTGCCATAATTTAAATCATTCATTCACCTTTTCTCTCTCTTTGGTTCTGTTTTTTGTTCATTTATGAGTCAATCAATCATTGGATCTATAAGACCCATAATTTAGTTGCGATTAAATTTAGGGCTTTGTATTTGTTTTGATGTTTACTTTGTTAATAAATGATTTTATGAAATGTCTTGACGTTGTCAGAATTTCAAATTTTGTTTTCTATTGATTTGGAGAAAACGTGATGGAAGTACTTGTTGTTTAAATTTTCAACGGATTAAGAGTGTCTTAAAAATTTAAACAAGAGTTTCATACATTGTTAGAATGGGAAGATGATCTCATTATATTTCTTCAAATTTTTTTGAAATGAGATTTAGAATTGTTAAGCAAGTTATTTTGATTTCAAAACTATTATTTTAAATGGAAACTTGTTAAGTAAGTTAGCTATGTGAGGTCAATAATTGACTCGCAATATTATTTTTTTCTACTATGGGTGATTGAGCATGATTTTAAAATGTTTGTTAAACATGAATATGATTTTGTGACATGTGTTATGTGAAATGCCATGATTCAATACTTCTTAATTGTGAGCTTTTTGGTGATTTTGAGATTCTAGTAGAATCAAATGTGAATTCGCCTGCAAATGAAATATTATTGGACATTGAGAGTCATTATAATCATTCAAAAAATTTATTTGTCGTCGAGATGACTTTTTGGAATTTAGCAATATTAGACCAGTGAGTTGAGTAAATTTCGGAAAAGGAAATATTAGATATGAATAATGGTTTTTGTGTAAAGAGGAAATTATAAGATGTTTGGGACCGGTTAGAAGTTCATCGGAGTTAGGATGGAACTTTATCAATTATGTGTGCCTTGCCTTGAATCACGAAAATCGGATCCGGTTTATTTCCAAAACCAAAACACTATATGTATATAGGAGGTCTTACCACCTTTTTCTCAAAAAAAGACTAATATCACTTTTCTCTCCTTACTTCTTTCTCATTTTCGCAACAATTAAATCATCCACGGTTCCGAGACCGTAACTTCTTCATTTCTTGTCCGAAACGCGCAAACGAGATATCAAAATGAAGCCCTCGACGAATCCTACCTTCTTTTGCGTGATTTACTGTCATACATCGATGTATACCACCTCTTTTTCTCTATTTAAATCTCGGTTTTGATGTTTTTAAAGGGAAGAGTGTTGAGTTTTGGTTTTCTTGGGTGATGCTATGTATTAATCTTGTTAGGTGAGTCCGTATGAATACAGATCTGCAAAAAAATTGATGATCTGACTATTTTAGAATTTTAGGAAAGTGTCGGAATGTGAATTTGATTTGTTATTTATGCTTTAGACGAATAAATAAGTTGATTCAACCTATTGGTTTTTGAAAAATGTTGTCCCGACGAAAGGGCTGAACCGTGTAGGGACATTTTTCGTCATTTTGAAACTTTTGAAATATAAAAATGAGTTTAGAATTGGATTCGCGTCGACGAGACAGTCGAAATGGACATATGTTTTGCGACGTTTCAACGACGATTGAATTTATTGTGATTTTCTGAAAATAGTGTGTTTGAGCTAGCGCTGGAAGTGACCGCTGACACTTTGAGAATTCAAATTTTAAATATTTGAACTGTTGAGTTGTGAAAAAAAAATTTGTCTGTGGATTTTTGTTAGGTTGACTGAGCCAGAGGCTCTGGTATACGAATTAAACACAAAGGAGACTCTGTCGAAAATTCGTTAGAATTATTTTCTTAGTTTTGGGGTGGTTTTGAAAAGATGTTTCAAAACGGAAAAAAGTTGGGACTCATTTGGAAATGGTAAATATTTTATGAATTGTTTTGATCTCTTTAAGGTCTTTTGATAGACTTAAAGTATTTGAGAAAAATGTTTTATAGGTGATTTTAAAGAAAAAATTTATTTTATTCAGTGTCGTTGAAGTATTTGAGAATATTTTAGAAACATTGTTATTTTGAGATTTGTCTTGAGAACAAAATGTTTTGAGCGATTGAAATTTGGAAAGCAAAGTATTTCAGAAAGAGTTTCCTTTGATATACTTTCAATAACTTTAGGTCATAAGATGACTTAAAGTAATTTCAAGGATTTTGAGACGAATGTCGTGTTGGAAAATATTTTATTTAAGTTTTGAAAATATCGAAGTTGATCGTATTTTCGAGTGTTGCTACCTAGAACAGGTAGAGAGTTTTAGAGCCGATGTTTACCTAAGTTATTGTATTTGTTAGAATACTTAGGTCGGGGATTTAGAGATGTTCCTGTTGTAGATGCTTACGAGTTGTACGTTATAAGGAACGTGTTGCTCAGGTAAGGGCACTTTCTCGAAACACCATAGTTACTTGAATGCATGGATGGTTTAAGTGTTGATGTGTCTATTGTGAATATGATATTTTGAGTGAATGTATTTGCCCAATGTGGGATTTGTATGCCATCAATGTGATTATGATACGTTGATGTGCATCGCTTTCATATGATTTATGAATAAATATATGAAATGCATGTTGTTTTGTGAAATGTTGTTTCATATGAATTGAAATAAAATATGTCACCTGCTAGTTGAAGCATGTTAAAAATATGTGACCTTCCAGTTGAGCCATGTTATTATTAATGCATATGTTGAATGATATGTAATAGTTGCATTTGCACATATTGAGTGGACAACATATGCACATGCATTTCATAGTACGTGTTAGTCAGTTGAGACGCACAGATTTTATAGTACACGTTAGTCAGTTAAGACGCGCGGGGTGTGGACTGTTGTGAAGGAACCCACCTTAAATCTATGAGATTATTGAGTCTTGGTTGCTCGACCATTGTGGTGGGTTTACCTCAGATGTGTCAAAATGGAGACCACATGATTGCTCGACCATTGTGGGGGGTTTACCTCAGATGCATCGGTATGAGAATCATGAATTTCTTAGTAGGTTTTTCCTACGACCCTCTGCGGAGTGGATTATTCTGGAATCATTTGCATGCGATAGGCCAGTGAAGGTTGTATCACACATGTAGAGTCTGCATTTGCTAGGCTAATTGTGCATCATTATATTTTGTGTGATGAATGTTTATGTTGATGCAATTTACCATGCCTATATGATATGCATGTTGTATTTTTGTAATTATGTTGTTTTTAGATCGTGCCCCTTTACTTTAATTCGTGGATCGGGCTTTGCCCCACATCCAAATAGAGTGTTTGTTATGCGAGTTTGACAAGACTTTGGAGGTGTAGCAGTTTTGCGATCAGGCTTGATACCATTGGTGGATCTTGTACCCTGTCATCCTAGTTCAGAGTTAAAGATCATCTTAGATGTTTTCTTGTAGAGTCTTATGTGTATTTTCTCTACTTTTGTTTTAACATCGTTGTAAATGATACTACCATGAGAAATGAATACTCATACACTATTTTATGTTTTTGAGGTGTATGATTTGAAGTTAAAAACTCATTGCCTAGAATTGTTCTGGAAAATGTAGCATTTGATTCAGATCGTTATTGTGAAAAATGTTTCAAATAAAAATTTAATCTGATTTTAAATTAAAGACGATCGTGAAATCATTTAGAGCAAGGTATTGAGTTGTTTTAAAAGGAAAAAAAAAAACTCGTTTTGAAAATTGGGGTGCTACATGATCAGAAAAAGGAGAGGGGGCTGCACAAAAAAGGCAGAAGATGATCCAATTCTATGTAATATCACATCTTTCTTTTTTGGGTTATGCTAACAAGTGCCTGGGAAACTTGTTAAGGATTCAAGAATAGAAATAATTAATAAAATTTTATGTAGAAAAATTGTTTTCTAATGTTTTAATGTGTTAGATTACAAAATTTCCAATATAAAGTTTTCACTTTAATTTTCTTAACAAATGTCTCAAGGGCATTTGTTAGGATTTTTTATTTTTTTTTTTATAAAGAAAAAGGGTCTGAAGCCCAAATCATAGGAGAAAGAAACTAAGAAAAAGAACAAACCTTCCATATATAAATCACCCAACATGGCTTGAGAAGGAAAAGCTAGAATAAAAGAAAAAATTAACTTGACTCCCATATTTAAACTCAGGGCAGTTCTTTGGGGAGTGCAGAGAGCTCAACCGAGCTGCGCCTCGCAAAGTGATGGGCATCAAGAAAAAATTATTGTTCTATATCTCCACCTCCACTCAAAGAAGAAAAATAAACATGTTTCAATTTCTAAGTAAAAAACCATGTTTTATGTTTCTATTTCTAAGTTAAAAAACACGTCTTTAGTAAAAAAATAATTGCTAATTTTGATTTCGCTGGCTAATAATCATTATACGAGTGTTATTTTCAATTTAAATAGAAGATTAATCTTTAAAAAAATTGTGCATTTTTTTTATTAAGGGCCTATTTTTACTATGAGAGTCGAGCCTCCAGTTTCATAGGGACGGCCGTGTTTAAACTTGAGGCCAAACTTTGCAGAGCAGCCAGCCCCACTATCATCTTCACGAAGCATTTGACTATACTTAATACTTTGTACTTCGACAGTTGAATCATGAATGATATCAATCTCAGGGTAAAAGGGATGCCTCTTGAAACAATCACTATCAAGAAGAGATAAGGATGTCATTTAATCTGACTAAACGTGAACACATTTAAAACCTCTAGCAATACTAATCTCATCTCATGAATATTAATAGTTGCAATCATAGGGTAGCAAGATGCCTCTTGGAGCAACCAGCATCAACAAGAGCCAAGGATGTCATTGAATCTTACTCATAAACACAATTAAAACCTATAGCAATAAAACATCTCCAACGCGGGTGGTTTCACCGTCTGGTGACCCCGGGCATTTGCCCGGACTCAATCGGTACTTTCTTTATATATTACACAACTCAATAGTCTATTAACCCACTTAAAAAAAGAAAATTTTAGGCAAAATCTGAAAATTCTCACACGCAAAGAGGTCTTGAAAAAGATATTTACCTCCTAATTTTATTTTGCACATTATTTGCAGGTTCATCTCTCTTATTTTAAAGGGTTAATTGTTCAAATTGACCAAGTAATATACACTATGTCTGAAAAATGACCTTGTAAAATACAAAACATATATTCTAGCATTGTAACTTGAGTTTCTTCTTATTTTTGACCACCCTATAATATACGCGTAGTCTAAAAATGTGACCTACAAGTTGAATTTTTTCACTATTTTTTCCATAAATGTTTAGCACGTTAAAATATAGTTTTACACAAAATTGAATTTTTTCGACCAGGGAAAAATTAATTATGAATTTTTATTCCCCATAATTATGAATTTCTTAAACAATTTATAATTAATTTGTATCTCGTTTAAAAACTACAAAATTTCATTGTGAAAGTTCTTATCATGTTCCAATCATGCCTACAAAATTAGGGAACTAAATTTGACATGTTAGTATACGCTTATTCGTAACAAAATTTCAATTTTGCACGTTTTGGTTGAAAAATCAAAATAAATTTAAACGACTTTGAAATGCTATGAAACTTTACAGATCCTTTTTATGTATTTTTATAGATGGCTCTGCAAATAATGAGCTCAAAAGTCGATTTATAGGTCGAGATTTCTGTTGTTTTGTTTTTTGAGTTTTTGACACTTTAAAAATTTATAATTTTTATGTGTAAAGCCATATTTTTATGTTTTTAACACATCTCTAAGAAATCATGAAAAAATTCAATCTCCTGGTTGCTTTTTTGGACTTCGCATATATTACATGGTCAGAATATGTGTTATTTAATTACAGGGTCAATTTTCAAACTTTACGTATATTACATGGTCAATTTCAATAATTAACTCTATTTTAAATTGTATTTTTGTTGACATAATGAGGAACCTCTTTTATTTTGATTTATGACTGTTTATATATTATGTTACATGTTAATTTGCGATAAATTTTTTGTTCAGACTCTACAAAATGTCTGACTCCACCACTGGTCTCCAACCCCTTCATAATATCCCACATTATAGATGATATTCCTATATTTGCCTGCTTTGTTATTATCAAAACACTAGATAAAATATACTCAAACCAAATTGATTCTTACAAAGTTTTAGATTTTCAATCGCTCGGTCGTTGATCCACTTTATCATGAATGTATTGAAAAGAATCTTTAATTTGTTAACCCTTCCATGAAACAAAGGAACTCCGAAACATTTTCCAAAATCATCAATTCTTCAAAATTTATACACATTGCAAATTCGAATCCTGGTTTGCCAAGATACAATTTTCTAGAAGAAAAACACTGTCTTTGTTAAAAAAACAAAAAAAAAAGAAGAACATTGTCTTATTCATACTCAACTTTTGTCCAACACGTGACATCACCCCAGGAAAAAAATATCACAAGCGCTCTAAGACTATCACTATCACATCAACATCCAAACACGCTAAATAAATGATATAGTTAAGTGTCATGTAAGACGAAAGTCAATTTATGATATCTATATTGTTAGGTCAGATACATTCACTCAAATCAAATTTGAGACTTTGCAACTGTGTATGAGCTTTAGGAGGTGTTAAACACTTCGTCTACCGATCAAAAAGATTCATATTTAATTTAGAGTTAAATATGTTTTTATTCTTTATAAATATAGCAACTTTTCGTTTAAGTTCCTCTAATTTATTTTTTTTACATTTAGTTTCTCAAAAGTTTTTCATTTTCACTTTTGCCCCATCCTTTAAAGTTAACTCATGTAGAATTCATATTTTTAAATAAAATTTAACATAAAAAATTATAATATTATAAGAATCACTCCAAAAAAATAATAGATTTTTTTAACAAAACATGAATTAAATATGAATTTTTTGGAGGTTAAAAATTCATATTTAATTCATATTTGTTAAAAAATCTAACTTTTTTTGGAGAGATTTTTACAATATTCTACATATTTCTACATAATTTTATTAAAAAATGCATGAGTTTTTAAAGTATTTCGTACATGCGTTTGGTCTCTGCTTTTAAGTCTTATCATGTGCACCCTTTAAATTGTTGAATGAGTTTTTAAATGAATGCTTAGAATATTATAAGAATGTCTCCTAAGAAAATTAGAATTTGCTAACCAAACATATATTAAATATAATTTTTTAAGCATCAACTGCATAAAAAAATTCATATTTAATTCATCTTTTGTGAAATGAGGCAAGCTTTTCGTTGAAGAGGTAATGCCTAAGCAGGTTATTCTCATGGAGAAAAATCAAAGAGGCCCAATAAAAAATGAACAATCATAGATGATGAAGAAGTTAAAATGATATTACATCCATCTCTGATTATAAGACATTTTTAATTAAATCATGAGATTTAAGAAAATTGATAGTATAATTAAATTTGTTCGTAATTACTATTATTTTTACAATTTTATTTTTTAGGTGAAAAAAAAGTAAGTTTATGTTTTTAACATAATATTTATTGTTACTTAAAAAAAACATAATATTTACTCCCCTTTAAAATAAATAGAGACATAGTAAAAAAAATAGGGTTAATATGTCTTTACCCCCTGTAATTTGGGCGAGTTCCAGTTTATCCTCTGTAAAAAAAAAGTTTAGATTCCAACCCTATAATATGAAAATTCTCCACAAAACACCCATGTAATATGAAGATTCTCCACAAAACACCTCTGACCTCATCTAGATGCTGACGTGGCACGTCATTGTGTAATTATTCTCAACAAATCAGGATTTTTTTATTTATTTTCGTAATAAAAAAAATCCTATTTTTTTTAATCATTACAAATTTTTTAATTTTTTTAAAAAAATAGGCACAAATGCCAAGTGTACCTTTAAAAAAAATTAAAAACAAAATTAATTATACAGTTAGCATGTCACTCGGCTCGCCACATCAGCAATTCTATACAATCACATGAGTCAGAGGCTAAAATTAAATAATCTTATTTTACAGGGTTGAAATCTAAACTTTTTTTTATAAGAGGTAAACCGAAACTCGTCCAAATTACAAAAGTAAAGATATATTAACCTAAAAAAATATTATTAATGTAGGTGGAGATAACAAAGAAATCTTATAAAAAAGAGTAATAAAATTGAAGTCGACTACTATTTTGGGTTTTGACTCACTAATTTCTCCAAGTCAATAATATATTTGGAGTCATCATTAAATCAAATTGGTACTGTACTATCTGCCAACTGCCACCGGACCAAAACCAAAACGCGCTTCTCACTTTCTTTTCTCAAGAATTTCATCGCTTTCTACTTTTCTTCTTCTTTAAATCATTACAACTTTTTCCCTCTTCCAATTCAATCTTTTCTCTAAAAACAATGGATTTTAAACCAAACCCATTCATCACTCTTTTCCTCTTTCTGCTATTTTCTTCCATTTTCTCACTCACTTTCTCAGCTGCCAATAAACCCTTTAGCACCGATAAGGCTCACCGCGTTGGTTCTTCTGCTGTTTTCCGTGTTCATGGGAATGTTTACCCTCTTGGGTATGTGTTCTGTGATTCCTTTGAACTTTATGTTAATTCTTGATTTTCTTTTTTTTTGTTGGATAATTTTACTGTAGTGATTGTGTTTTGATTTGATATATGTTTGTTCTTTTGAACAATTTTGATGTGTGATTTTGTTTCTGATTTGTTCTTGTTCTTGTTGATTAGTTTATTTTTTAGGTTTTGTTTCTTAGTAAATTTCATATCTTGTAGGGTACGTTATTATATTTTTATATTAGGTCTAACTCATCCTCGTACCCGTCTCGGTGATGGGTAGTCCGGTTTATAGGCGCTCATAACATATTAGGTTTTTGTGTTGGATCTAACCTCAGTATCACCGACACTTCACGATACTGACATATGTGATTGCGTTCAATTAATCATTTTTTCAAATTTTGATGAGTGTCGGTATGCCCTTGTTAGTGTCGTGTGTCTATGTCAACGCTTCACGATACTGACATATGTGATTATGTTCAATTAATCATTTTTTTCAAATTTTGATCAGTGTCGGTGTGTCCTTGTCGGTGTCTTGTGTGTATGTCAACGGTACATGGTTCATAGGGTCTAACTCATACTCACAAAATTCACTTGCAAGGTGAGGGGTGTCACTCATTATAAACTCTAATGAGAGTTTATCTCTATCCTATGTGGAACTTGGGGTTTTTTTCCAATATATGTTTAGATTATTTAAAGAAACTAAATTAGATATAGACATAGTCTATGGATAATTTTTATGCTATCTCATTTAGAGAAAAAAGAGTGTAGTTTGACTCAATTTTTGAACCATTCTGGTGTTGTTGTTGTCCTTTTAGGTTGTATCTCCTTTGAAAGTTTCACAAATTAGATTCCCTTTTTGTTTGTACATGCTTTGGAAGGAAAAAAAAACATGAATCATGATTATTGAATTTATGTAGTGAATTAGTTTTTATTGTGATGTTTAATTATATTGATTCCATGAACCAAAAATATTTGTGGTTACTGTTTCTGTAGGTATTATATTGTGTCTCTCAACATTGGCTATCCTCCAAAGCTTTATGACCTTGATATTGACTCAGGTAGTGACCTCACTTGGGTTCAGTGTGATGCACCATGTAAAGGTTGCACTAAGGTAAAGTCAAATTAAGATTAGACCTTGTTATGAACTCTAGAAATGGAGGGCTCTACTTAGGCGATGGATAGACACAAAGGTTTAAAATAATTTAAATACTTTTAACCGATTAAAAAAGTTTGATACATCAAAATCTCCTTTGTGTTTGTCCCTTTCGTATGTAGAGTCCTCTATTTGTTTGAGAAATGGAGAGATTTCAAGTTCAACTCGATACTGATCCATCCTTAATATCAACTCTTCACAATCTTCGCAGCCTCGTGATCAACTTTATAAACCCAACAACAACCTTGTGCAATGTGTGGACCAGTTGTGTGCTGCAGTGCATTTAACATCAGACCATCATTGTTCTTCCCCAGATGAACAGTGTGACTATGAGGTTGAGTATGCAGATCAGGGATCCTCTCTGGGGGTCCTTGTCCGAGACTACATTCCTCTTGAATTCACTAATGGATCTGTTATACGCCCAAGAATAGCCTTTGGGTGAGTTTTGTTTCCATCCTTTTGATTGTCAGTGGCTGCATTGCATCTACTACTTACGTAGTTTGTAATGGTGAACTTAAGCTCATGGTTTTAAATTGCGGTTGGGGCACTGTGAACCTTTATAATATGAGAAAATGCATCCGATCAGTTAAAATCGTGGTTGCTATGCTGCTGCGGAGACCTCAAAATATTATATATCAGCTGCAATTGCAGACCTCAATTTAAAATCATGTTTATGATGGCTAAATAAATGAAGTTAGGGTTATATTGTGCTAAATATAGATAGTGACACAACAGTCTTTAACTGTTACCTTGATTTCAAATTATTACTACAATTTCTTATTCACCTTCCTGAATAATTGAAATGAGTTTCTCTCATTGATTCATGGCTAGATGTGGATATGATCAAAAGCATTCTGGCACGACATCCCCACCTTCTACAACAGGAGTCCTTGGCCTTGGCAATGGAAGAACAAGTATTTTGTCCCAGCTTCACTCTCTGGGTCTGATTCGCAATGTAGTAGGTCATTGCTTAAGTGGTCGAGGAGGAGGATTTTTGTTCTTTGGAGATGATCTCATTCCCTCATCAGGAGTTGTTTGGACACCCATGTTACCTAGTTCCTCAGAGTAAGTGTTAATAAAATGTCATTTGTTTTCATCTGACACGTTTTGATTTCATACATATGTATCATCTGTTGTCTCTAATGAGAACTTCCACGCGATTGTTGCTTCAGAAAACACTACAGTTTAGGACCAGCAGAATTGCTTTTCAATGGAAAGCCTACTACTGCTAAGGATCTTGAACTTATTTTCGATAGTGGAAGCTCTTACACATACCTCAATTCCAAAGCTTATCATGTTATTGTTGATCAGGTAAGATAGAATCATGGATGCCTCAGCAATATTATTATTATTATTATTGATTACATTGCATGATATGTCCTTAAGATCAATTCGTTATTGCATGATTCAGGTAACTAATGACTTAAAGGGAAACCAGTTGAAAAGAGCAACTGAGGATCCGTCTCTTCCAATTTGTTGGAAGGGTTCAAAGTCTTTCAAAACTGTAAATGATGTTAAAAACTATTTCAAGCCCTTAGCATTGAGATTCAAAAAGGTGAAGAATTCGCAGATGCTAATACCACCAGAAGGCTATCTCATTGTCACAGTAAGCACCTTTTAAGACTATGCACAACTTATCTACCTCTATTGTGAAGGGAAAACAATTGAAATTGTATCTTACATTCTTACTCTGCTGCTGTTCTTTTCCAGAAACATGGAAATGTTTGCTTGGGGATTCTGGATGGTACTGAAGTAGGACTAGGAGACCTTAACATAATAGGAGGTAAGGCATTCCAAGTTTCGGACAGAATGAATATAAGATATCACTTTTTTTTTAATACTTTGATGGTAATACACTTTCTATCTTTTGCTCTCAACAGACATCTCTTTGCAAGATAAAATGGTGATTTATGACAACGAGAGACAGCAGATTGGATGGATTTCTTCCGATTGTGATAGGATTCCCAAGTTATAAACATATCTATATCTTTTCGATTTCTTTTATTGTTCGAACGCCAGTAAGTCTTACAAGGATTTCCCCCTTGTTCATTAACAGTATCGATCGTGATTTTGAAGATGATGCTTTTCCACACCCTTATGCAGCCAATTTTGGTATCTTTGACAACAGGTGCGCTGCATAGTAAATGGGCTGTTTGGCCGAGGATGTTGAGATGATTTGGATAGTACATATAATTCTATCACTCACAACATATATATGCATAGATTTTTTTTTGTCAATGTGCTACAATGTAAATGCTTCATAAGCTGCAATTAATGAATTTGTGAATGATATTCCACAGCCACACAGGCTACACTGAACAACTAATCCTCATTAGAGGTGGTTGTCAGTATTTTGTAAGTATACTAGTTGTACTTCAGTAAGAGTTAATACTTCAACATCTCAAATTAGGATCATATATTTTGTATGGATTGCTACCGACTTTGAAACTCCCTTGTAAAACTTTTCCACAGCCGACATGCGAGCTGCAAAATAAC
>Ga0315915_1006014_pt1 | contig 14983 bp, 7 predicted proteins | sample MpolbnodulesMG_FD_207738 | JGI IMG/M metagenome (GOLD analysis project Ga0315915, IMG submission 207738) | Medicago polymorpha root nodule microbial communities from Los Angeles, California, United States - branched nodules | ecosystem: Host-associated > Plants > Roots > Nodule | place: USA... | reverse complement strand
TTGGAGTAATAAATTTATCTGAAAAGTGTGACTATTACTAATTTGCCCTTTATGTCTAAGTACATTTAATGTTGATTTTTGATATTCTAAGACAATTAGTAATAATAAGGGGTATAATTGAAAAAAGAGTAATAAATGCATCTAAAAATTTATAAATGGTCTTATATTTTGAAGTTATATATATATATATATAAGAAGCAAAGATTTTGAGTACAAGGAATTTTGCTAGGCGAGTTGAAGGCAACCAAAGTCAGAGAGATACCTTCTTTTCTGTCTTCTTGTCTCAACAACTCTCATTGTCTCGGTCAGAAAAGAAGAATGTAAATCAAGTTTAACATTACAATAAACATCATTGTTTATAACAGGGAAACTAGTTCAAAACACGACTGGTTTAGACAAAGATTTTATTTTCAAGCTGAAATTAAACGTCGATCGAAAGGATTTCTCTTCACCTCGAGAGAAAAAGAGACCAGAAGGACTACCATCTTGTAGTGCCAATCTCACAATAGGTTCAGCACCTTCATCAGATGTTAGAGCACCATTACCATGAGTCATATCTGTTTTGACAAAACCAGGGGAAATAGCATTTATCGAAAAAGAAGGGTACTTCCTGGCAAGAACTCTTGTGTAGGCATTAAGAGCAACTTTTGAAACAATGTATGCAGAATTTGCTTGATGCCAACCTTTGGTTTCATGTGAACCCTCCTTATAATCCTGTAGAAATTCATTCTTAATTTCATCAATCTTTTTTCGGTAAGATTTTCGACATCACTTAGTATTTCTTTAGGTCGTCCATTTGCCAAAATCTGCGGAAAAATTACATTACAATAAGCATACCTTCAATTAGTTATACAAGTCATAAAGAGAGACCAAGTTATATTAGATAAATTTCTTGAGTTGGGGAAATTCTTATAACTTTGAAACAATTTTGATCAAAAAATAGAAAACCATGATGAGTAGATCACCCTGATTATGACATATCCACAAAAATACTAAACATAAGCTAAGTATGTCATACCTCCAACCTTCCAATAGAGGAAGAAACATTGACAATTTTGGGTGAGCTTGAACACTGAAGAAGGGGAATCAGAACTGTAGTTAATTCTTTGGTTCCAAAATAGTTTGTTCTTAGGCCTTTCTCAACTAATTCATAGTTTTCAAAATATATTTTACTCCACTCAACTTTGCTAGGATCTACCTGCGCCAGCCAAAACAAGAAATTACTTTGCTAGGAGTATACTTTAACATTGGTCAACATTAATTCCTTACATTGAGAAATTCAAAGAGAATTTCACTAAATTTGATTTTCAATATATTTCTGATTTAATGTTAAATAAAACATTCTAAGTTTTTGTGGTAAACACAAAACCAAAGGATGGATTTAATTAAGTGATTATCATACCACAACACCAAGAGCAGCCAAAGCTTCACCATCCACTTGTGCTCCTACAATTCCAGCGTTGTTTACCTATGGACAAATTTTAAAGTATTTGTGGTATGTCAAGATGTGCAAGAAATTATAAACGACAGATGAAATTATTTAGTCTCAGCATTTCTTTTTTCTAAACAAAAAATTTAGGTGAGTTGAGTCTCAGCAACTAACTAGGATCAGGACAAACTTGAAGGAGAGCTTTAAACTTCATTTTAGTCTTTATTGGTACTTAGAAATCACGTTGTAACTTACTCAAAATAATAGTTTTTATATTTTTTTTTTAATAAAAGAAATAATTTTTTTTATAAAATAGATAGATATGACCATTTTTTTAAAATAATTTCAAAATTAGATCTTGAATCTTGGTATTTGTGTCTATATAATATTTTACATTGAAATTTCTTAAAAAATAAAAAATATTTTCCAATGAAATATTCCCATTGTTTAGAGAAATTGAGAATATATTCATCCAACAAAAAGAGCATGACATACTCCCCCATACACATTTTCTTTTCCAAGGCCCTTAAACCATGTGATAGGATTACTCCATGAATCATTTTATCTTAACTATTTCCAACAACATAACCATAGTCCATCTAACATCACATATGACTTTTTGAGTTTCCATAATGGAATTTTACTAGCAAGTCAACAATCAACTTTATCTTATTGGTCTCTCCCTTCATCAAATTTCCCTTTGCTTCTTGCTAGGTACAACTTGTGCTCTAGCTCAAATGCTTTAATAATATTTTGCCGATTAAAAAAATAAAATAAAATCACCCCATGCTAGCTCAGTTTGTAAATATTAAGATGCTTTTATAAGTCTAAGGACAAGTTTCAGTATGAACCAGGAGAAAATATCATTGAACAATCCCATTTTAAAATTTTAACAAAAACTAGTAATGATTTTTTTATTTTTTTTATTTTTTTTATATGTTGAGTTCTATTAAGCTCGTCTATGATGGCGATACCTGGATGGCTATCATTCATGCAGAATGGGTTATTTTAATTTATCATTAGGAAATGATTGAATTAATCAATGAATAAAAAATATATTTTATTTTGCACCTAATTAGCCATAATTTCTCCTTCATAGTCTTAAGACTCTAATTTTAATATTATATTTTTCTATAACACTTCCTAACATATCCCAAATGCTAATGCTTTTAAATTAAATATAATTATATGAAAAGAATAGACAATAAAACCAAGAGAATTATCATACCAAGATATCAAGTTTACCAAATTGGTTTTTGAGGAAATCTGCAAAAGATCCAATACTTTTAGGATCTGTGACATCAAGTTGATGGAAAACTACATGGCTAGGAAGTGCAAGATTCTTCAATTTATCAACTGCTTCAAGACCCCTCTTCTCATCTCTTGCTGCCAGCACCACTTTGATACCATTAGAAACCAATTGCTTGCATATTGCAAATCCAATTCACCTGTTGGCTCCTGTCACAACTGCAACCCTAAATCAATAAAATAAACTGTGTTAAAATAGTCGGTTTTGAATCGGATACCGAGTTTAAAAAAAATATGAATTATGAAATTTGTGGGTCATTGGATTAGTTGAAGAAAACAAGGCAAAGAAAACTAGTTGTACCTTTCACTTGCTTCTGCCATTGATTTGTGAATACAAAGCTGGTGCAAAGTGGATTTTTGTTATGTCTTAACTATATTACCTTGTCATTAAATATTGGAAGAATTATATTGATGTTCACACTGCTCGATTATAATTTATTCCATTTAATATACAAAAATAAATAAAATAGATTAATATAAATGTAAATAATTTCAATTGAGAAAGTAAATAAACAATAGTAATCTTATAAATTAATTAATTAAAAAGAAATATTTGTAAATATTTTAAATGAATTCATTATTTCAAAAATCATTTAGTCCATATGCGGCTAATCACAATTAATAAATTATAGTAAATAATAATTTCCATAATTATGATTAATTTTAATTTTTTTTATAAATATAGATTTAACTTAATGTGATATGCTAATTTACACTTGATAATTTTTTAGTGAGTGTCCCTTCAAAAAAAAATTGAGTGAATGCAACTGCAATTATATTTTTTTTTTTGGAGAGAAACTGCAATTATATTTCTTCATCTCAAAAATATGTAAGTGCATTCTCAAAGAGCAATGGTTGACATTCTCAATGTGTACACCTTTTTGTACCACTCTGAAAAATTTAAGTTAATCATATAGTCTATGTGACCACATTTTTTTAGTTGCGTGACCACTATTTTACCAAATTTTAGTTGCATGACCACTATTTTTCCAAAATTTATTTGGTTAACTAAGTGGTCATGCACATTTTAGTTTCGTGACCACATTTTTTTTGAAAAAATAGTGGTCACGCAACTAGAAAAAATGTGGTCACACAGACCATATATTTAGTTAACTGAAATTTTACAGAGTTGTACAAAGGAGTGTACACATTAAGAGTGTCAACCTATCTTTATTCTTCTCAAAAGTGTCTTTTCTATGGAATTTGTTCGGTAAAAAAGCAATTGAAAAATAAAAAAAGTGTCTATATTAATTTAAGTACTATGAGATGAAGAAATATAATTTTTCATCAAATATAGTTCTTCCTTAAAAAAATCATCAAATATAGTGAAATTAAGTTATGTTTTTTTGTATTTGAGACTAAATTTTTTTTTTTTTATTTATATTCAAGATTGGATGAAATACATGTAAAATAGTTTTTCTTTAGTTTTATTGTCATTTTTAATGCACATTTCTTATAGTTTAGTATTATCTTATTCTCACTCTTTTTTTTTTTTTTGAAGGAATCTTATTCTCACTCTATGTGTGACAATTCTTGTTTCAATTTTATTTCATATTCCTAATACATCTCTTAGATTCTCAATGCTTGACTACTTTCGTACAACATTTCAAATGATCGGGACTATGAATTGTCTATTCTTCCAATCTCATTTTATTTTTTTATATATATGTTCATACTTTAATGATTACTGCTCTTCTCCCAACACATTTTGCTCGCGTCCAATTGAACTTCCCAAAATACTCCTGCGTGAGTTAACTCACACAGCGTGACTTAACTCACGCAAGTGTTAATTCCAGCGTGAGTTAACTCACGTAAGTGATAATTCCAGCGTGAGTTAAGTTGCGCAGCGCATGTTAAGATGCGCAGATTTTAACACCTACGTTACTTAACTAACGCATGAGTATTTTCGGTATTTCAGTTGAGCGTGAGCAAAATGTGTTGGGAGAAGAGCAGTAATCTAATTTAATATTTGATCCTCTTTGTTCTTGTATAAACTTATCAGGTATCCAGGGTCGTTCCTATAAAATAGGAGGTTCGGCTCTCGTAGTAAAATAAGCCTCTAGTAAAATAAAAAGACAATTTTTTTAAAACTTTCTAATCCTAAGAGGCAATTTAGGAGGCATAGAGGAAGACTAAAAAAAAATGTAGAACCTAAAATTTAAGAGGCATTTATTAGCAACATATACCAAAATTTGTCAACACTCAACGTCCAACATATAACAAATTAGTAATTATATTTTTCAACATTCAACATATAACAAAAATTTCAACATTCAACATATATTAGAATCATATATTTGCAACATTCAACAAAATTAGCAATTATACACTGAAATTTTAAAAAGTAATTACTAATAAGCATTAAACAACGTATAACAAAATTCGTGTAGCTCAGTTTCATTAAAAATCAGAATGAGAAGAACTTCTAAACATGAAACAAAGTTAAAAATATTAAGCGAAACAGAGGTATTGAGTGAGAAAAAGAAACTTAAATGCGTAGCAAAGAAAGAAGGAAAAAAAAAAGGAACATATTTTTTTTTATTTGAATGGGGTGTGGATATTAGGCTATAAATTTTATTTTGAGGCCCATGCATTTTAGAGGCTCGACTTCGTTGAGCTTTTTGCGTGCAGTTATCATTGTTTTCCAGACAATCTCTTTTGAAGTGATCAAACTTGTGACACTTAAAGCACTTATATTTTGTCTTGTTACCACCCTTTGAGCTTCCTTGGTTACCTCTACCTCCACCATTTCCTCTTGAAACACTAAGGCCTTCATTGTTTTCATGCGCTCTCAAGTCCTTGTACTTGGTCAACTCCTTGGTTCTCAAAGCCGCTTGAACTTCTTTCAAGGTGATAGTGTCTTCCTTGCCATAGAGCATGGTATCCTTGAAAGATTCAAATGATCTCGGTAGAGCACACAACAAGAGTATCACTTTGTCTTCATCCTCAAGATTCACCTCAATGTTTTCCAAATCATCAATGATTTTGTTGAACTCCATTAGTTGCTTCGTCACAGTCTTTGACTCTACCATCTTGAATGAGTAGAGTTGTTGCTTGAGAAATTGCCTATGAGCCAAAGATTTGGTCATATACAATGACTCCAAATATGACCACATCGACGCCGCGGTAAGTTCCTTTGCAACATCCCTCAAAAGTTTATCCCTGAGGCACAAGACAATGGCACTCCTAGCCCTGTCCACCATCTCGTTCTTCTCTGCTTGTGTCATGGTGACCAGTAACACACCTTCACCCTTCAAAGATTTCTCACACTTTTGTTGTATCAACACCGCTTGCATCTTCCCTTTCCATAACCCAAAATCGTTACTTCCGGTAAACTTCTCAATATCCCACTTTGATCCCATGATACTCACAAAACCAATTCACTCCTATGCCCCACGGTAAGCACCAATTGTTGTGAATTCGGACTCAAAACTCACACAATGAAACTATGATGTGTGGAGCAAAGGAAAGTAGTAACCAATATCAAAATAAACACAAGCAACAACAATAATAAAAACACCTCGATCTAATCTAGGAATCAAAAGGAAAAGCTCAAAACCACAAGTCAAAGATAAAGAGAGAAGAGAAACAAACACACCAAGAAATTGTTTACCCAGTTCGGTCCAACTTGACCTACTCTGGGGGAGAGATTGATCTCTCCAATCAACTATTAATGAGTTCTTACAAAGATATGCAAAAAGGTTACAAGAAATTATCTTCAACAAGCTCACAAAGAACAAACCCTAATTTCTACTCTTTTCCCAATCTCATAAATGAACAAGACACTCAATGATTTTCACTCACCCATGGTGTTTACAAATGTTTCCCAACCCAAGAGAACCTCTCAAGAGAACCATAATCAAAGACCTTAAACCCTAAAGTTACCCCCTTTGATTTCCTAAGTTTCTCTCTCTTGAATCTCTCCCAAATACATGAAGAATGAAGCCTTAAATAGTGTTCGGAAATACGCAGCAACATGCCATGTTTCCTCCCATCATGCCACAATGTAGCAGGTAACAATATTGTACTATACCTTATTCGTCTGAAACGTCCCACATTGCCTTGCAAACATGCCAAGTTTTTTCCAGTCGCAACCCATACTTGAACCATCTAATCGTGTCATGTTACCCTGCAAACGTGCCACGATTTTTCCAGTGCTTCAACATCTAATTCTTGAGTCAATTTTCAACATTCTCCACCTTAACTCTAAATTGATGGTGATTCTACTTTATCCATCAACCACCATTTTTCTCCTCATTTTCCTTGCATCCAACTACACCAGGTAGCTCCACAAGCTTTCACCCTTTGCTTCTTCAACCCTCGTAATGCCTTCTGCCCTCTTTAAGATCCTTGCATTCAACTATACTAGGATTTTAGGTAGTTCCACAAGTATACACCAAAACCCTCTTCAACCATGAAACGTCTCCCGTTTCCTTGAAGATATCCTTGCATCCAATCACCCTTGGTCTTTTAGGTAATCACGCAAGCCAAGCCATACATTCTTCAAACCGCGGAATACCTTCCCTTGCACCCAAGGTCTCCATAGTTGTACCATTCTCGATGTCACCAACTCCACCTCAAGTTGACCTTCATCTACCTCAACCTTCAAATGCGTACACACACCAGGCTTTCACCTTGAAACTCCACCTCAAAGGTTAATCATGAGTATTCTTACCTCCACCCCTCCAGGCTGACCATGATTATTCTTCCCACCGCCTCTCTAGACTGATGTCGAGTGTTTAACATCTCTCCAAATGACCACCGCTCTACAAGGCATCAATACCAAGGTGAGAAACCTCACCTTCTTCATCATCTCAACAACAAACCACCAAAGCATCCGCATCCTCATACTCCTCGGAGACAACTTGCACAAAGTTGTCATTGCCCTCTGAACAATCCCTCTTGAAGTGACCAAACTTATGACACTTAAAGCACTTATACTTTGTCTTGTTACTGCCCTTTGAGCTTCCTCGGTTACCTCTACCTCTACCATTTCCTCTTGAAACACTAAGGCCTTCACTGTTTTCATCCGTTCTCAAGTCCTTGTACTTGGTCAACTCCTTGGTTCTCAAAGTCGCTTGAACTTCTTCCAAGGTGACAGTGCCTTCTTTGCCATAAAGCATGGTATCCTTGAAGGATTCAAATTATCTCGGTAGAGCACAAAACAAGAATATCGCTTTGTCTTCGTCCTCAAGATTCACCTCAATGCTCTCCAAATCATCAAGGATTTTGTTGAACTCCGTTAGTTGCTCTGTCACGGTCTTTGACTCCACCATCTTGAATGAGTAGATTTGTTGCTTGAGGAATTGCCTATGAGCCAAAGATTTGGTCATATACAATGACTCCAAATTTGACCACATCGACGTCGCAGTAGGTTCCTTCGTGACATCCCTCAAAACTTTATCCCCGAGGCACAAGACAATGGCACTCCTAGCCTTGTCCATCATCTCGGTATTCTCCTCTTGTGTCATGGTGGCCTGCAACGCACCTTCACCCTTCAAAGCTTTCTCACACTTTTGTTGTATCAACACCGGTTGCATCTTCACCATACATAACCCAAAATCGTTATATCCGGTGAACTTCTCAATATCCCACTTTGAACCCATGGTACTCACTAAACCAATTCACTCTTATGCCCCACAGTGGGCGCCAATTGTTGTGAATTTGGACTCAAAACTCACACCAATGAAACTATGATGTGTGGAGCAAGGAAAGTAGCAACCAATATCAAAGTAAACACAAGCAACAACAATAATAACAACACCTAGATCTAATCTAGGAATCAAAATGAAAAGCTCAAAACCACAAGTCAAAGATAAAGAGAGAAGAGAAACAAACACACCAAGAAATTGTTTACCCAATTCGGTCCAACTTGACCTACTCTAGGGGAGAGATTGATCTCTCCAACCCAATATCAATGAGTTTTTACAAAGAGATGCAAAAGGGTTATAAGAAATTAGCTTCAACAAGCCCACAAAGAACAAACCCTAATTTCTACCATTTTCTCAATCTCACAAATTAGCAAGACACTCAATGGTTTTCACTCATCCAAGGTGTTTACAAATGTTTCCCGACCCAAGAGAACCTCTCAAGAGAACTTTAATCAAAGACCTTAAACCTTAAAGTTACCCCCATTGATTTCCCAAGTTTCTCTCTCTTGAAGCTCTCCCAAAAACATGAAGAATGGAGTCTTAAATAGTGTTCAGGAATACGCAGCAACGTGCCACGTTTCCTCCCATTGTGCCACGATGGAGCAGGTAACAATATTGTACTATACCTTATCAGTCTAAAATGTGCCATGTTGCCCTGCAAACGTGCCACATTTTTTCCGGTGGCAACCTAGACTTGAACCATCCAATCATGCCACATTGCGCTGCAAACGTGCCAAGATTTTTCTAGTGATTCAACATCCAATTCTTGAGTCAATTTTCAAAAGGCTGCATCGCTTCATATTTTCTTTTTTGTGGTTGTTTTTAAAATATATACAAGCTCCTAATTATTAATATTTAAACTCTGTTAAAAAGTGAATTGAACTGTTATGATTCAAAATAACACACAAAGAAATACACTTGGCATAACATAATTGGTTGAGGGAAATGGACACATGACTAGCGACGCTAAAATCAAGGAACCTTGAGTTGTGCATAAATAGTGAAATGAGGATCAACGATGGGTATTAAGAAAAATGGTGAAAATCTCTCCTCTCTCTTTGGTACTCTCTAGTAGATTAATGGCTTAAGTCTTTGGGCTAGATCTTCTTCTTTCTTTCTACTAGTTCATTTGTTGTATATTTGAAGTTATTTCAAAAGATATTATTATTATTATTATTATTATTAAAACTAAAAACGTGTTTATTGAGTTGAACCTTACTTCCTATTTTTTCTCGTCAAGCTACATGTTTTTACTCATCCAGAATAGTTTGTTATTTACTTGCTATTAAATATCTTTCATTCTTTTGTCAAAAAAATAAATAAATAAATAGCTTTCATTCAAGAAGCCTTTAACAAGCATTGATATTATTTAGAGTCTTGGCATCATTTTAGCAACTGTATTTGGTCAGTCCCCACTTACCTAATTAATAGCACCCACTTACATTTGAGTGGAAAAAGAAACGTGCACTATACTATCTTATAAGGACATAATCTTCATTACGTGAAATTAAGAGAGTTACAAACCATTTCTTCAAAGCTACTTCTTTCAGTGTTTCAAAAATACTAAGAACCGGAGTCATTGAGTCTGTGTATTTTTCTCGTGTTTGGATAGCCTTGGTACGCTTACCGCCGAGAAGAAGCTGTTGTATTCTGGAGGAGTTACGCAATTCTACGGATAATTCTTTAGTCCAGTGACATAGTCACGCCTCAGGTTGTTTTGCAGGTTGTGATCCTTCAGTCATCCGCAACCAACAATCTAAGGAATAATGACTGGAGACGATTATGACAACGGTAATAAGCATGATGGTTTCACTTCTTCCCTAGTTACCGGCGCCCAGGCTTTGTCGCATACACCACATAGTTTGCTAATGTTACCGTTATGTACAAATGTGGGGGTTTACATTTTATTTGTATGCTAAAGAGTCAGGTAAGTCTCCTTAACTAATCTGCCTAACGAATATGATTTGTGTTCTATCCTATTAAAACCTTTAAGTGAGTATTAAATTTAGCTTACTAGAAATTTGAATACATCTTATTGAAATTTAAATCAAGAAAATATAGAGCATGAGTCACCTTTGAGTGTAATGCATCGGAACGGTATAGCAAGCTATGAAACCCGTTCTAAACTAATGAGACTTAACACACGGTGAATCGCTTTAGCATGCTATGGAACCCAATACACTTGATGTATGCTAGAGGTCTCACAATCACATTACACCCCCACAATTCTCGTGTAATCGTTGTGTTGCGCATTTAGGCCATGCACGTGTCTGGTTTTCATGAGTGCTCTAGAGACCCGCCACGGTCTCATGCAAGCGGCCCCACTTGACACTCATATAGGTGATTCCATCTAGTGCATGCTACAATCATACACCACCCATAAGACTTATGGTAATCATTAAAAGCATTTAAAGTTTAACCCTCAAATTTTAATTTAATTAGCACTTCTCATTTCATTGTCGTAACACTATAGGAAAAGGACAAAACAATTTCTTGCTAACATAACTAACAAGTGACTAGTTTTTTCCATTGAACCTTTTTTATGGGATCTCCAATCATAAAGGTTGGGTTCCATCACTTGTCGTTTTCGAGTGACATAGTCTCATTTCCTTCTTTTTCTTCCCGGAGTTTTTGTCTACGAATTCGTTAAATTCACAAATATTGACTAAGACGTCCCTTAATCAATTAATCTCATATTTCATTAAGTTTATAACATAGACTTGGTTTGCACACAAATTTGCTTAGATGAACTAAGCAAGAATTCATTAAGTTGTCAATATACATTTTATTCAATCAATTTCTTTTGTATTGTGTTTTAAGCGAATTTAGTACAAAGTTATTTCACTATTTGTTTTATATTTCATTGTCTTTATCAATTACAAGGGCCAAAATGGAAAAGTTTGGATCAATGAGTTTTAGATTTGCTACAACTAAGTCTAACCAACAAGGGATTATGATCGGAGCCGCGTTGAATGTTATTGTGCTAACATTCGTCACCTTATATTGGCAATGCATCATATGCGCATTCTAGAATACAAGCTTTGATGACTAATTCATGCTTTGAAAATTCTCATTCATATAAGCAAACTTTGGTTTGGCCACCAAATAAAATATTCAATTCCAACAAAAACATTTTTGGCAACATTTGCTTTGATCACTAATCGAGGTAAGGGTGCTTTTAATTTGAAATGTTTTCAACAATTATGTTACCATCGCATTTCATAAAAAACTAACAATGGACGTATGAAATTCATATACTATAGAGTATGAATATTTTAAGACGACTTCAAAGCAATATTGGGATAATTATTTGCGCCTATATATATTGTCTTTAGAAACAAGGAAGTCATCATCTCATTAGAGAAGAGTGGAGTCGCTACCAAAAAAAGAGAAGAGTGGAGATAGAGAGAAAGTAGGCCTAAATCAATACTCAAAGAAATGGCGAGACAGATTCAATTTGCAAGAGATCAAAGGGAAAGGGAGTTAGCCAAACAGAGAAATATAAGAATGGCGAAGGATGCCATTGAAAAGGCGAGGAAAAACAAACTCAAACCATTACAATTTCAAAAGAAGAAGATTGAAGGTGTCACGAAACCCAAACAAAGACGATTAAATATGAAATATGGAAGGGCGCAAGAACCCGCAGAAGGAATATTTGTATTGGCTTGTCTAGTATTTATTTATTTTTACTTTTTTTGAAATTCCATACACGGCCTAAAAATCGACTAATTCGAGGGGTGGAGGTTTCTTTTGTATGTGAAATTACGAATAAATAAAAACGTGATACTATATAATTATATAATTAACATTTGATTAAATAAAATAAACGATTGAGATTTTATATGTTTTTTTTAGAAATTATATTGAGTTTTATTAAGCTCGTCTATAATGCCTATCATTCATGTAGAATGGTTTATTTGAATAACATTAGGAAATGAATGAATCAATCAATAGGATAAGATTGAAGAGACGCGAAAGCAAAACTGAGACGACTAAATATAAAATATGGAAAGCCTTTGAAAGGAGACCAAATCCAAATACAAGAGGGAGGGGCACTATAATAAGATTTGTAGAAGTAGTATTTGCATTTTTTTTTATGATAACCGTTCGGTTCCCTCGAAAAGGGCTCTTTGGTAATCCGGAGTTTGACTGTGTTGACCTGTGTGATGTTTCTTTTGTATCTTTACTTATGAACTTGTTTAATGTATAATTAAATACTCTCTCCGGTCACATTTATAAGCAAAAAAACAACTTTTTAAGTTCACTGAATAACTAATGTAGTTGATCTATAAATGTGACCAAATACATTACTCATTCAATTAATTTAAAAAATTGTTTTTTACTTATAAATGTGATCGGAGGGACTCTTCCTCTCCCTCCCTCTCTCTATGTTATACAGTAGAAACTCTATAAATTAATAATGTCAGGACCGGAGAAATTTATTAATCTAGAGAGTTATTAATTTATCGATAAATTAATAATTATTAATTTAAAGAGTTTTTAATTAATTATACAGTAGATACCAAACAAAAAGGTAAATTAGTCTATGCCTCTTAGAATTACGTTGCAGCGAACCTTGCGACTCAACGTAAATTAATAACAACTGTGTTCATATGCATTGGAAAAATACAATACAAAAATACAACACCTAAGCTATTTGATGCAATAAGAAAAGTTAGAGATGAGGTGTGTCGTCAATCCTTTAAATATTACGAAAGAACTAGTACTTAGACTCTTGTGATGCATGAAATATACTAAGAATTCTGCGTTTTATGGAAAGAACATAATCAGTTTAGTCCACTGGTAAAGCCAAAGCCAATTTTTTGGATTTTCGGATTGTTTGTTGAACCGCCCTCTTCTCTAAACTTTCTGAATCTTCACCCTTCTCTCTAAACAAATAGACCAGCGCCGCCCCTCTTCAATCCTAACCCAACCCTTTCGATGTAGCCACCTTGGGTGGTGGTGTGACGAGCGACGGTTGTCCTCCGCACCACCCTTTGCCCTGCTGGGGTGTCTGAACGCCAGTTCCATTGACGGCTCCGCCTTGTGGCATCAGCTGATGGGCTGGTTCTTTAACGCGGTGGTGTGGGCTCAGCCACCACCCGCGTCGGTTCTCGCATTGGAGCAATCTGAGGTGCTCCAAGCCTTTAGTTTTCAAAACCCGTAAGGGTTGTTTCGCTCCAGATCCGGTGGTGCAGTTGTGTCTCTGTGAACGGCGTTGGTGTTTGTTCTCAGATTTCCTTTCTGTGTCTCCATCGTCGCGATGCTCGGTGGATTGCTTTTCCCGACTTTGGTTCTTGGTGCGGCTCCAGATCTGTTGAGATTTGCAGGTCTCAAATGTTTTGGATTGTGTCTGCTGTACTGGAGAGTTGCTTTGTTCTGTTTCAAGAAACAACTAGAATTATGGTTCTTTGTTGTATAGGTTCTGCTTCAAAACCTTATTGTCGTCGTGCTGGATTTGTAGATCCGGTTCGCTGCGCACCGGTTCGTTGGCTCGAAAGGGCTGGTTCTGCTGCTGTATTTCGTTTCAGGGGTTGTTGGTTCATGAATCTATTAGTGGTGGCCGTTGATTCATACACCATTAAAATATATGCCAGTCATCCTTTGATGGAATGACATGGGACTGTATGGACTTGAAAGAGACGTTATTGCTTGTTGTCATTGGTGCAGAGAGTTGATGGTACGTGAATCGTTTTTGTGTTGACGATCGATTCATTCACCAAACTTTAGACCCGCTTGGTTCGTTTGTTTAAATTCTTCAGGGTTGGATCCATATGAATTTTTTTTTATGTTTTGCCCATTATGGTTGTTGACTGGGTCAAGTTTTATGTCCCCCCAGTTTTTATATGTAATTTTTCTCTTTTTTTTAATAATATATATGAACAATTGACAAGAGTAGAATAGGGTTCCAACTTAGGTGGACAATATTCTTTTTAATGTCATTTTGCTCTTGGGTAAAAAAAAAAAAAAATGGAAAGAACAAGAATTCAGTATAAAGTTGTACATTCAAGCAAGTTCAACAAGCGGATGACATCTTGTTAGAATATTGGAATTTGGAGGACATAAAACTAATTATCTGATATTTTTACAAAGACTCTTTCTAAAAGAAAGTATGAAGTCTTGCGTAAGAAGATCGAAGTCTAAACTACTGAAGCAAGTAGTAGTGTTAAGAAAATACTTCATACTGATCCTCATTGAGAAGATCTAGAAACTTCTCTTTTTGAGGAGCGGAGTAGTGATAGCATTAACCAAGAGGGAGAAACATTGAATAACAGATAACAAACGATGCTAAAGTGAATAGTTATGTTACTATCTAGTAACAATATGGATAACAACGTTTGTTATGATCTAATAATAATAGGAATTCAGTTATTATCTTAGTTTCTTTTAATTGCAGGTTGTGAAGGAGCCCCATTATGCAACCTTTGGCAATATTGCAGATGATCATTGTGCTCATAGACATTGGATAATGCTTCTATTTTTCCTTTCTTTCGTTTATTTTATTTTGAGTCTTGGAGGCTTGAACTTATTTCCTATTTTGCTTTATGTTATGTTTGAATATTAGATATGTTCTTTTGATCCTTTGAGGCTGGAA
>Ga0315915_1006011_pt1 | contig 14986 bp, 2 predicted proteins | sample MpolbnodulesMG_FD_207738 | JGI IMG/M metagenome (GOLD analysis project Ga0315915, IMG submission 207738) | Medicago polymorpha root nodule microbial communities from Los Angeles, California, United States - branched nodules | ecosystem: Host-associated > Plants > Roots > Nodule | place: USA... | reverse complement strand
TAGTTATAACTTTGCTAAAAGACACCTTCATAAAATGTGTCTTCTAGCAAAACTCATATATATATATATATATTACACACTATACACACGATCACAAGCATTAATATTTATCTCCAGAACATTCTACTCCTAATTAATCTCAACCATATTAATCCAGAGTTCTCTGGTCCTAACTTAAACCATACTTGATTAATTATTTAAACTGCCTCCAGAACATTCTGGTCCAAGATAAAACAGCTACTTAATATTTAACCAAAGTTTAAATTCAGTCTTCTATATTGTTTTATCAATCTGCCTTTATATTTCTCCAAAACATTCTGGTCCTTCGTAATTTAGCTTAAAATCATCTTTATCATTCTGCTTATATATTATCTCTCTCCATAACGTTCTGGTCCTTTATACATCTAATAATTATTTATCTGTTGAACTAATACTAACCAAGAATTTTTCTTGAGCATATAAAACCTAATTTAAAGTTTCAGGAATAATTTTAAAAATGTCACAATTCAAACCCCTCTTCCTTGTGACGTTTATTGCTACTTCACTCTCTTCATTGAAGAACCTTTAACCAATTTAATTAGTTACTCTGTCAAAATTCTATCAAAATCAATAAAAAAAAACATGCGTGGATGATTGGAATCCCAATAAGTTTGATGAAACTATGGTGAAATCGGGTAGATCAACACATTCGACTAGAACAACCACACAAGTAATAGATATCAAATTTTTGAACCAAAACGTTAAGACATTAGACGTACGAGTACTCCCCTTTTATATGACGATCGACATAATCTCTTTCATCCAATGCGAGACTTTCTCAAACTTGAAATGTTAACATTCTCTTCCTCAAGTGTGAGATTCTCATCATCACAAGTCAAACATGCAACGACACCACTCTTGGGACTTCTAGAGGAGTCTTAAACAAATCAACACACTGAACTTGAGCAAACACACAAGTGTTAGACACGACATCTTCGCCAAAATGCTTAATGCATTAATTATATAAGTCATCTAGCATATATATTTTTCAACATCAACTTTTTTTATCTAATATGAGTATGTGACATTTCTAACTCGCACTTGATATACAAAACAAAATCGTGAATTTGATGAAGCACTTTAGCATAGTTTTTGCCAAAATTAAAGTGACATACCATAATTCTAAACAACTCAACGTTGATTCTTTAAGACAAATACCAAACTTTTAAAGTTACTCTGAAATCTCTCTTACACGCATTAAGACAAATATATAACATTTAAAATAGTGACTTAAATTTAAAACATGGTTATATTAACTAATGATATTTAAACGACTAAATACTAACACAAAAAAAAAAAGACTAAATACTCATGAACACTTGAATGAGATGATTCGTATATTTTTCAGCTTAACAAGATATTATTCTAGATTTAAATTCAACGAAGAGAACTTATCGACATTAATTAAAGAGCTTAATAGTCCATTGTAGTCCACCCAATTTGAGATATTAATCTATATAGTTATACGGAAAAAAAACTCATTTAAACCAAAAATATAATTAATTGTCATTTGCAAAATTCTTACATTTTCAATGGTACTTTTTTATGACTATTATTATTGACAAGTAAAAGGGGGTTTGGTAAGTTCCATTGCGTATGTTGAATAAGAATATCAAACCCATAACTTCGTTGTTAACTTGTACGGCTACACAACACAGCCCATAGTTGCAACCCCAATCACGACTCATCAATAAAGCCCACGATTGTCAGATATTGGACGACCCTATGCTCTATAAAATTTTAAAAAATGTCCTTATGATTTTCAGATTTTAAAATTTGAATTGTGTTTTTCCTTGTTATAGGATGAAAAAAGTAAATTCTTCACCATTTCAGATTTTATAATCCAAAAACTTCAAAAATAGAGCTCGTTTCTTGATTTTTTTCGGATTATATAATTCGAACACCCACTAAACGCTCTTTTTCAAGGGAAAACAGTTCGGATTATATAATCTGAACTGTATCAGCACAAATTCTAAACATGTTTATAACATGGATAATCATTTTATGCACTATATTAATCTTCCTAAATCTCATCCTTTTGTTTTGGGTAATTGTTATCTGTTCTTAGTCAAAAATCTGGTTTTTGGCCTACTTGATCGGATTGCTTCGAAACTTCCGCAGAAAATAAAAAAAAAATCAAGGATCAAAACTCCCCTAGAAGGAACTTCTTACGTGACTCCGCCTCTCAAAATCCAAAATTCCATCGTTTAGACTCGTTTTTCATTTTTTTTTTAATTTATCATATTCTCAGAAAAATCCGAAAAAATTTGTATTAGTTTTATTTGATTTTTTAAAAAAATTGATGGTGTTTTAATGATTTTATTTGACAGGTTTTTAGTATTTTTTACTTTGTTTTTGATTGTTTTTAAAAGTAAAATTCAAAACTACTGAAATAGGAGAAATTCTGATTGCTAATTATACATAAGCATATTTCGGACTATAAAATCTGAAATAGTGAAAAATAATTTCGGATTTTAAAATCCAAAAACCTCAAGGGCATTTTAGAAAAATTTACAAGTTGGGTGTGAAAAATAATAGTCTTAGATGAAACATTCACTGATCTTACAATCATGTTCTTCTCGTATAAGGAAAAAAATACATTATATTTTCTACATATCTTTTACTATAAATTTCTAAATATTTGTTTTACAGTTAAAACTTTTCACAATATCTCTTAAATAGTATTTTTTTTTAAATCATAATTTTTAATTTAATGGAGAGGTCTCCGGACCGTTGTATTTGAGATGGACACTAAGGTGGTGGTTGATAGTATCCATGGTCGTACACTCAGTGTCTTAGATTTTTGCATCAATTATTAATAATTGTCGGCGTCCAGGTTCTTCGGATTTAACAATCTCTAATGTGAGGTTTATTAGAAGACAGGTTAATAAAGTTGCTTCCCTCAACAAAAAAGTCAATAAAGTTGCTAATTGTATAACTAGGGTAGCTTCATGCCATGTTAGTTTCCGTATTCTCAATTAAATTTTATCTTGTATCTCTACTCTTATTTTAAATGAAATGCATTCCTTTGTAAAGAAATAAATTAAAATTAAAATCTCTTGTTTTATTTGTCACATAAAATTTAGAAGAGGATTTTGTTCTAAAATTACAGCATACAATTATATGTTCAATGAGAATCAAGTCCCCACCCCACCCCCAAAAATAATAATAATAATAATAATAATAATAATAATAATAATAATAATACTAATCAAATTTCAATCTTTTTTATCAAGTAGTACGGTAATTAAAATTCATCTTTTAATGTGAATAAATGAGATTTTTGAAATTTGAATATCGACTCCGGCATATTATGCATTGTCCCCACCCCACCCGTCAACTGTGTCACGGAACATCAAATTCCAATCTTTTTCAAGGTTACGTGGATTAAGGTGCTTCTACCTCTTTAAAATAATTACTCGTAATATTTCCCCTAAAAAAATACTCATAATATTTGTTTGTGGTTAAAATGAGTAATTATTTTGCAAGGGCAGAAGTGCCTTAAAGTTAAGGAAAACTTAAATTCACATAAAGTTAAGGCCGATTTTTTCCAACAACATCCTCGTTACCACCTTGCTCTTGACTTTGAATATTAAGGAAAACTTATATACGCATGAAGTTAAGGCGATTTTTCCCATCAAGCCTCCAAATGTAATTTTTGATAGCATTCCGAAATCTCATATATACCATTCATTTTTTTTATTTTTTTAGATATATACCATTCATTTATTACACATAGTTGAGCGTTATATGTCACTCCCAAAACGGCCCAAGAATCAAATCCGAATTCTTTTAAAGAGAATCATGTAGACAACTTTCCCAACACCAAATTGATTTTACCCACACCAAATTGATTTCACAATAGAGAAATATCAAGATGGAAAACAAACTCATATAAAGGGATTAGAGAAAATCTTCCACTTTGATCGATCCTTTAAGTAGATTTTTCTACTAAGATAGAAAAAATGGTTAATTACAAAAAAAGTCTATGATAAGATGAACTTATATATTCAACTAATTTAGTTAAATTCAAAATGTTTGGCAAATTATCCCCATAAAGTCAAATAATGAACACTTGAAAGTCGATAATAAATTTTATAGGACAAATAAGTAAATATTATTTTAACAACTAATTACTAACCATATTAGTCATTAAAAAAAATCAAGTTGAGACTTGAAAAATTATTTTAATGACCTTTTAATAGATGAATTTGATTGAGCTTCTTTGTTAGTGTTTAACTCTAGTTTTTTTTCCCCCTCTTAAACTTAACTCAGTTGGTACAAACAATGCATAATATATGTAAAATCTGGGGTTCAAATCCCGGTCACCAAAAACAAGAACTCTAAGTTTTTTTTTTCTTTCTTTCGTAACCGGAGCCTATGCTTTTTTATTTTAGAACACGCAAAGGAAAAAAAAATTATTCCTCGTTTCCTACCCCTAGAATTTGGGACCTTGCGGTCGCTCCTCCCACACATCCTCCCGACCTCCATTAATAATACACGCTATGATAAAGAGAGAGAAAAATATAAGGTACTTTTTTTCCTTCACAAAACTTGAAAGATAAATTATAAGTTGCTATTAAATTATGATATTTTTTGTTATTTATTGTCTTTTTGTTGTTAAAGTGCGCGTAACAGGCACGAGTATGGGCTCTTAGATGCTCATAGGGTAAAAAGACGGACACCAAAATTGTTACCCACGAGAGTATGGACTTAGATACGAAGATTTTTTATAAACGCATGTATGAGGATGAACACTATAGTACTCTACCCAAAGGGTACCCATTGCCATCCTTATCCTTTATCCATTGACGTTGAAGGTCTCTGTTTTTGTTTGGAGATTGCTTCGGGACAGATTGCCTACTAAGGTCATCTCATCATAAGCCTCTCAGTGTATCTCAGATTGTGGTTCCATAGAAACGGCACATCATTTATTTTTAGCTTGCTTTGATTTTTCTTCTTTGTGACCTATGGTGCGACATTGGCTTGGTTTTTTGGGTGTCGACACCAATGTTCTGTCCGATCATTTTATCCAGTTTGTGCATTCAACGGGTGATGGCAAAGCAAAGAGGTCTTTTTTCAACTCATTTGGCTCCTTTGTGTATGAGTCTTATAAAATGAACGTAATAATAAGGTGTTTAATAATGTTGTAACTTTTATTCCCAGGTTGTTGGATAAAGTGAAATATGTGTCTCTAGCCTGGTTGAAAGCCAAAAAGGCTACATTTATGTTTGGCACAGATAGGTGGTGTTCGAATCGGTTACAATGTTTGGACATCACCTAATGTGTTTTGTATATGCCTGATTGACAGTGTGCATTTTAGTCATTCCTTTGGCACACCTTGTGCTGTGGGAGTTGCTTGTTTTGTGTTTAATATATTCATTTTTTATTGTTAAAAAAAAAGTTATTTAAATTTTAACTATTGATTATAGTATCTAATTCATATTTCTATTGTCGGCCATCGTGTCCATGTGACGTAAGTTCCAATTTACCCATTAACATATTGTTCCATTTTGATATTTTAACTAGTTTCGATTTCCTTTTTAATATTATTTGGCTCTGTCCTCTTCTTTTACATAAAAAAAAAATCAATATGTACATATCTAATAGATGGGTATTATACCGAAGACTATATGAATTTGATAATTAATATATACATATTTATTTTTACGACTTATAAAAACAAAGGATATTACCCTTAAAAAAAGGATATTAACCTCATAATTGTTGCAAATCATCCAAAATCATCAGGACTATCCTTGAAGATTATATGCATTTGATTAATTTTTTTAAGATCACAAACACATTTAAATGGTACATTTTTCATACGTATGAGATAGAAATCGAAGATTAACAACATGTTTAAGAGACTTGAATTACTTACCACTCAGATATCACTAACTTAGTGTACTATTACTTCTTAATTTAATGGATTCGCTCCTAATTCTTTTGTTCATTTCAATGGGTTAGATTAGTCCTTTTTCTGACATATTGTTGAGGGCGTACGTGTTGTCGTTAACAAAGAATTTAAAACCATACTAATTAGCGCCGGAAAATATGCACAAAAGGACCAAACTCTTGATAGAAAATAGGGCTGCTCTTGTATGGTTTTTGAGTGCGTCCAAGATTTCATTTTCTGCCCTTGATTTCTTGGCTTGAATCTTATTTACAAGTCACTTTTGACCTGCCAATTCCAACACTATGGGCAGTTACTTGGAAAACTTTAGAGATTGTCATAGTGGCCTTGTCGGTAACACTAATAATATTCAATTTATAAATAAGGGGTGTCTAATATCTACTTTTAAAAAGTAATTTATAGATGGACTTTTTTAATAAGGTAAAATGGAATATATTAATCAAACGAAATATCCTACCTAGTACGAGAAGTGTATAGGTAGAACTTAAGAGCTTACAAAGTCAATTACAAAATACACAACATAGCAATAAGAAAGCTATAACTAAGAAACAATACTCAAACCCATAAAAAAAGTTCAACCACCAATGATGAAGATCAAAAGTTGTAACTTCATTTTTTGCTTTCAGCCAAGAATAAGATAATCACTTTACTTTATCAAACAAATGTTGTATTGGATCTTCCTTTTGTCGAAAGAAACAACAATTATGTTTCTTCCAAATTACCTGCTCACAAGCTAGCCAAATCACATTTTGTCAAAAAAAAAACAAACAAAGCTAGCCAAATCACATGTAGTAATGACCGATTATTTTTGGAGAAGCCTCCAAGATTAATTAAATGAAAAATATGATCAGTCAAATGTAAAGGATTCGTTGAATGAACTTTTATCCATTGTCTGACCAACACTCAAATGGACCCAAAAAATTTACACTCCACAAACTGATGATGAATACTTATAGATGGACGCTTATCTTCTTTAGTAAAAAAAAATTGAATATTATAATAATCAATAAAATGAAGATTAAATACAAATTTTATTAAAATTCAATAAAAATAGTAAGGATCACATTTAGATTAGATCCATATTAGACACACTTTATAAATATATCTAATATATGGGCATTTTATTTATTATTTGCAAGATAAAGTAAAGCTATACTATTATTGGAAGAAATTTTGGATGAAATGATACATCTTTTTAGAGCCTGTTTGTTTTGGCTTTTCAGCATCAAGAAGTGATTCTACAATCCTCAAAAGTGAAAAATTGAGTTTTCAATGGTGTTTGGTTTGGCTTTTAAGAATTGCTTCTATCCTCCAAAAGCAATTATCCTTAAAGCTACAATTCCTAACTTTTGGCTTTCCTAGAATCAATTCTACATTAAATTTAATATTTTGATTATTACAACCTTTTATTTTTCTTTATTGCCCTTTATCAATTCTCCTTCTTTTTGTTTTGCAATTAATTTGATGAACCAAATTTAATAAGAAAACTTAACCAACCAAATTAGCCCCCCCGAAAAATGTTTATGGTCATGAGTTACCAAGTTTTTGATTTTCCTTTACGGTGTTCCCATTCAGATTCACTGTATTTTTCTTTTACCTTTCTTTTACACTATATTTTATCATTTTTTGCAACTAATTCTAGTATTATTTTAACTTAAATATATTTTATAAAAATATATATAATATATGAAGAAATATTTTGTAAAAAAATTAGTTTAATGATCGTATTTATTATGCTTTAAATTAATATATAGAAAATTTATTTATTTAAATTAAATAATATATCTACATTTGGTATTGATCTACATATACATTCAACTATGCACATTTACTTGAACTTAGCTATGTCTATTTTAGTAATTATACATTCAAAATTAATTTTGATAAAAATTATCCAAACAACATTCAGTTTGTTTAATCAATTCTGCATTATTGTATCCAAACATAAATCAATTCTCTCAAAATCAATTATGTCATAATCAATTCTATCAGAATCAATTCTATCCAAAGTTGAACCAAACACACACTAGTTTAATTAGTCTAGGTATGGATACTTCAAATATGTACGAGTGGGAGTTTTGTTGTCTATATCTAATTTGATGAATTATAGTCTATGCAATTAGTCTAGGTGGATTGGTCAATTATTGTCTATATCTAATTAGATGTCCAATTTTTTAATGATGGTAATCATGTCAATATTGATGCAAATTAAGTATTTATATTCGATATTGTTGATGGTTATTTTCTGTCGAAAAATTTGACTGATCATCTTATCATTTTGATTCTTGAGGGGATTTCACCCTCTCAACCATGGTTTCTTTTATCCACAAAATTCAAACGCAAAACTTTAATCGAAGAATTTGCACCTAATGTTGATAATATCCTATTCATTAAAAAAAAATGCAATTAAAAATGATCTTTGTATAAAAAAAAAATCTAACATTTTAATGCATGGGCCAATTATATCATCAAACTGCCATTATTTGCACCCACACCGTTGAATGGACCGACATCATCAAACACTTAAACTTGTACTGCTCAAGAAAACTTGTCTTGACAAGGATCGAAACATTTGAATTCTGAATCTTGAATCAATCTAGGAACATGCCTGCACTCTCCAAACTCCACGTAACAATTAAGAATAATTAAAACTTAAAGTAAGATTATGACTTTATTAAATTTTGGTTAAGAGGTTAGGGGAAGTTGGATTAAAGCAACACGTTAATTTATGATAATAAGTCAGCCCTTTGTATAAATTTACCTAACATATCTAAAAGCAAATCTAACTAAAAGTGAATGCTTCACCAAATTAACGGGACATCCGGCTTATAATTTTCTAACTTCTTCATTCAAATGCATGAGTTTCCTTTTATGTATGGTATATGACCCATTCCCTTGATTGCGTCCATTTTTAAATTATGCTTGATCACAAATCATGGTGCCTTAGTTTGTTGGAAACTCATAGTAGTAGTACACATTTTGTTTTTGTAAATTAAACTCCTTATTAAAACAAAGTTTTCTTTGCATTCACCGATATTTCAATACATGTTTTATGACTTTTATTAGATTCAAAACAAATAGATAAATATTATTTGGGTCATGCTAACCGGTGCTTCCGGAGCATTGGTCAATTTCAATGCAATGAATATTATATAATTTTTTTTTAATATATTTAACCAATTTCCTGAGGGCACCGGTTAATATTTATTATATTATTTTACGTTGTCAATCAGTTATAACTATGAGTTTATAAAAAAAAGTGTGATTTTTAATTCATAAGTATTTCCGAAGACACATATTAATCGTTGTGATTTGTCTTGAACTTAAAACTTTTACATTGATAATATATGCAAAATTGTATTTTTTTTTTGTCAAGTAGCTTAGTGGCTATAATTCACATTTTTCAAGGTGAATAAGTTGTATGGGGTTCGAACCCGACTCCTGCATATAACAATGCATGTCCCTACCAACTGAGTTATGCTCGCGGGGACTGCAAAATTGCAAATTAATGATACAAGAACTTGATATATAACCTTGGAATAATTTTTTGGATTAATTGTTTATTTTCTTAAACCACTTGCCATAATGTTCACATAGAAGGGGTTTTGGGGAAATTGCAGATAAACTTCACATCACATTCTTAAAAAGTGGGACGACTCTGTTGATTATCCGCGTATCCAACCACTCCTTGTTTCCCACATTAGCTTATGAATAATTTACTTTAATTTAATGTTGTACCAAAAAATAATAATTTAATTTAATGAATTTAATACTGACATTTAACTATATATCCAATGTTTGTCTTAGCAATTATATTTCTTCTTTTTTGCCCACATATATGGTGTTTACGGGTCATCTCCACTTGGATATATATAATGGTCCCAACCATTGTACTTGACTTTAAATTTTAATCATATACCATATCTTAAATAGTTTATGTGATGCAATATGTCACATGCTAGTGTCATCCCCCAATTTGAACACCACTCAAAGCTCTAGATATTTACAAAATACTATGAAAATGTAAACTTGTCTGCCACAATATCGCATCTTAAACTAGTTAGTATTTCAGCAAGATAAAAATTAATTCGGGCTTTGAGTTATTTATTAAAGTTGCATTTATATATTTTTTGGTCTAATGAGATAAAGATCCTTGCATTTTGGATCAGTTTAAAATATTATGTTCATACCAAAGAGGAAGTCATCAATCATCAATTAGTTCTTCATTCAGTTACTTTCAAATTTTGCTCAAGTTTATTTGTTGACTTTCTGATTAATTTCCACTACTTTTTAAAGCCAAAGTGCTCCTCTTCTATATGCACACAATTAAAGAAAAAGCAAACATCTGAACTAAAAAGTGAAAATTATACAAAGTGAAAAGCATAAATGAACTGCACGAGAATATGATGAAAATATGGTGCAAATTGTTTGGGAAGAATATGGTAAGTGTGTGTTAGAGAGATAGAGACTTGTATTGAATTGCACTACATATGATACATTTATACTACTCCTAATGTGGTTACTTGTGCAACAACTAATTTGTTATTCTAACCAATTAATAATAGAAAAACTGAAAAAGTTAGTTGCAAACATAACTAACTACTTCTATTTACACTAAACAAACTTAGTTTGAATTTCTTCTCCCAAGAGAAATTCATATGTATCATAATTTTTTGGTCAGATGGTTTCGATCACCAATAATAATTAGAAATTTTAGGCCTTATTCATAGAGTTGTTGTAATTATATTTTTTTGACAAATTTTATGATAACTTTCTTTTTCTATATTCTTATTGGTCAAAAACAATAGAGAAAGAAAAATGAACAGAGAGAATAAAAATATAATGTGAGTATGAGAGAGATAAAGAGAGAGAATTGTAAAAAAATTGTCACAAGATAGTTTGCACAAATATCATTTCTCTATTCATAATAAGGATGGCATTTCTAAGCATACATAATGATCTTTTAGCTTATCTAATTTTCTAATACTTAATTTTCTAATCCTTTTGAGGAAAAATTATCAAATATTCTTTATCTTTTAATTAAATGATATTAATAGTTATTTTACAACCATCTCCAAGTAAATTTAAATTGTATACCTTAAAATTACAAAATTAAACTCTCATCATTTAACTAACACCTCAAGAGTATTAAACATCTTAATTAACTTATACTTTGTTTTGATGATTCGATTGAGTTGGGAGGCAACTTAGAGCAGCATGACCTTGTTAATTTATTGATCTTTTCATTGTAGGAGTAAGGAGAGACAATTGGAGAGTAATTTTTTTGATGAGACAGGAGACCAAACAACTTAATCTTTATTTGGTGTTTCAGCCATATATCGAGCTGGAGTTGTCCGTGTCCAAATATAGTCAAACTAGTTTCAAACGACATACATACATAGAGAGATATCATTTAGGGACAAAAGTTATTGATATGTTATTTAGATATACCAAGATTAATATTTATGTACTTTTATAGAATTCTGTTTTTTTTTTTAAAAAGTTAAAATAAAATATATTACTGAAAGCCTGAAGATTTCAGCACAAGGAGTGTCGAAAACCCAGCTGAAAGAGTATCAAATACAATCAAAAAATACGGGGAACAAAAACATGAAAACCAGAAAAGAGAGCTACCCTGTTACATAATAATTCCCAAGCAAGGTAAAAGATTTAACCACCAAGAATGGTAGGAGAAAACAAAACTAGGACGATTTGCTTTCAGCCACCAGTAAGATTGAAGTTTAACTTTATCTAACAATTGATTAATCGAAGCTTCTGTTTGGTGAAAAACCCGAGCATTCCTTTCAAGCCAAATCACCCACACACAAGATAACCATATAAGATGAAAAGTGGAGCAGTTGTTTTTTGAGAAGCCTCCTAAGGTGCCAAATTGATATAAATGGTCTGGCACATGTTCAGGAAACATTATGTGGTAACTAAGCCAATGAGAAATACCATACCAAAGTTTACCAAAAAAATCACAAGAGAGGAATAAGTGTTTTGCATCCTCCATCATATCGCATCCACCCACGCATAACTGGGCATTTGGAAGTAAAATGTGTCTTTTAATTAGATTGTCCGTTGTTGGTAATCTATCCCGCAACAGACACCAAGCAAAGAGACTAATTTTCAGGGGCACTTCCTTGTTTCAGATTTTTGACGTATGAGTTGCTGACAAATTGTTGCTAGTTGGTGTTAACAGATGGTTATAAGCACTTGTGACGTTATAATTGCTGGAAGCATGTAAGTGTCAAATCCACCTGTCAGAATGATTAGGTTGCAAAACAATATTAGTTAAAATATTACAACACTCCCGCACCTTCTCCTCCTCCCAAGCAAACAAACGACGACGCCACTTCCAAAGCTTCCCCCTCTTCCCCCCACTCAAGTGAATACATTTCAGCAACCGTTGTCATTTTATTATTAGCAAGATCAACAAGTCAGCCAAAACTATTCTTCAAAACTAACCCATCAATCCAAGGATCCCACCAAAATAAAGTATGGGCACCGTCGCCAACCTCCCGCCCAACATTATCATCAAACCACCGCCCACCTCCCACACCAGCCCCATTTTTTATATTTATTAAATTATTCCACCAAACAGAGTTAAATTGCCCATCCTCTACGATTATACCTCCTACCTCCCCATATCTACCTGCTAAAACTCTGTACCACAAACTCTTATTTTCAACCCGCATACGCCAACACCATTTACCAAATTCTATAATTTGGCATTATAGAATACTGTTAATCTTGTTAGATCTAAATAACATATGAAATGATTTTAAATCTATGTAAAAATTACATTTATGATCTATACGATATAAATTTATAATTTAATAGTCAACTTTGAAAATTATGTATCGAGTAAAACGATATTGAGTAGTGTAAAATTAAACTAACATTATTTCGTTCGCAATATCATTTTACTCGATTCATATTTTTCATATTTGACCGTTAGGTTATAAATTTATACCATATAGATCATCTATGTATAATTTTACACAAATCTAAATTCATTTGATATGTTATTGAGAACCATTAAAATTAACGATTTATGTGTCTTACTGAACACTGTTAATTTTGATCGGTCTCAAAAACATATCAATTATCTAATGATTTTAGATTTGTGTAAAATTCTATATGAATAATCTATATGATATAAACTTACGTTCAAACAATCAAATTTAAAAAATAGAAATAAAGTAAAATGATATTTGATCATTCATATCTCTATATATAGTAGTTGCTTGAGCTTGGAATGGAGCACACCTTTGAACAAAAGACAAGTGGGCTAGAGTGCATATGCCACGTCTCTGAACAATTTAAATGCACGATTTTAAGACTGATATCATGGATCTCTGGCCATTTTATCGGAGACCATAATAAGACTTCATTCAAATTTTAATTAATTTTATAAAAAGGACAGTAAACTTTTAAATGAAAGACGTAATTTCTTTAAAAAAAGAAAGAAATATATAATTGGAATAAAAAATACTACAACAAAATCATGTATCTCCTTTATATAAAGTATTGATGATAACTAGAAAGTTAAGGTAAAAATAATTCATTAAGTATTCCATATATTTATGCTCTTAGATTGATATCATGTCACATGACCGATTAATGATATTTATTAAGGATTTTTTTCCTTTCTTTTCTTATAGAAAAATGTTAATTTATGTCCTAAGAGCACAAATTAAAAAATAAAATATAGAAGTATAATCTTAGAAATTGTAGACTTAAAAGCTTAAACATTTATTTTTCCAATACAAAATTCTCCTTAAATTCTATTTTTGGTTCTTTATCTTGTAGGAGTACTATCATTAGAACCTAAGTTAGCGCGACTCTTAAACATATCAATCACACATAGTAATACATAATTATTAATGATTTTAATAAAAATTAAGTGTCCAGTGGAATGACGAGTATTATATGGTATTGTAATAAATTGTCAACCAAAATCACACATAAGTAAAGACCAACTGTTCAAACAAGAGGGCCCCCACATTTTTTTTTGCAATTTCATCTACTTTGTTTGTTACTGACCTTTTCTTTCCGTCTTTTATCTTTTGTTCTTTTATATCCCCCTTAAATATAAAACTTCAAATTACATGCACAAAACTACAAATACAACCAAGTCAAAAAACACGAATATGATGTAATAAATTAATAATGTCATTAATTTCATTTGTATAGTTTGAATAGTTTTCGTGGTTGCCCATAAGGTTATATAATGCAATGCCGTGCTGTCTAATTCAGAGGGCTGAACGAATTCAGTTTCGTTTGCGTATCAAGACCATGTCAAAATTGTGGCTTTGCTTGCTCATGTTGTACCGTTCAATGCATTAGTCATTTCTCTTTCTCTAAGTTATGTACGTCGTGTTTAAGTTTACTCTTAGTTTTGTATAAGTACATCACAAAACAATGGCACAAAGTGTTAATTAATTAATGATATAAGTAGAAAGTATTACAATAAAGTATTAATTTTGGTTTTGAAGTACCACTCTCTCTATTTTATTCCCGAAGATATATAAAAGTAACAAGTATCATTAAAGTTTATAAAATATGTCAACTTATAAGTCTCCGCTGTTATGAAAATATATTATCATCCTTCAAAAAATGAAAATATATATATCATCATATAAATATTACAATTTCTCTCTCTACCCCATTCCTCTTCAACAAACCGGTTCGGCCTTAATTTTCTTTCTCTAGGTTCTCAGATCCCATTCATTTCTTCATTACGAGGGAGGTTTTGGGTCACTTTTCGACTCAAAATCACTCATCTTCATCTTTTTCTATGTATTTCAATCTTAATAAGTGATTTCATACAGATCTAATTCATTTTCTTTGTGATTTCTTCATACGAGTGTAACATTATATTGTTCGTCATCTTATACGACGTTGTTTGATATCTCGTCTTATTACTGTTAGAACAATCACTCTGTTCTATGCGCAGCGAAAGTGCTTATTAAAAATAAGCTGTTTTGAGCAAGATGAATAACTAACAGAAAATGAAGAACTGAA
>Ga0315915_1006008_pt1 | contig 14994 bp, 6 predicted proteins | sample MpolbnodulesMG_FD_207738 | JGI IMG/M metagenome (GOLD analysis project Ga0315915, IMG submission 207738) | Medicago polymorpha root nodule microbial communities from Los Angeles, California, United States - branched nodules | ecosystem: Host-associated > Plants > Roots > Nodule | place: USA... | reverse complement strand
TATATTATTATTATTATTATTATTATTATTATTATTATTATTATTATTATTATTATTATTATTATTATTATTATTATTATTATTATAGTTATTGCTTATAATTTTTGCGGGAGATAGGGTGTTACATGAATTGCCCTACCTCGTCTCAATTTTATTGCTATATTCCAATTTAGATTAGTTTTTAATCAATCAATTATTTAAACCATAAGTTTAGAACGATATCGATTGTTGAACGACCAGAATATCACACTAGCCCATGTGGAGACGATACACAAAAATACTTACTTTTGATACTACATCACTATCATCTTGCAATTTCGGAGGCTTTTATCTGGAATTGCAGGTTCTTAACTTGGATGTATCTCGAATTCAGCTAACGTTTTTCTTTTGTTCGTTGTTCGCAGTATTTTTTTTTTTGCTTTTGAAGGTTTGGTGGTTTTGGGTGTTCCGATTATATATGATGTCTTGCATTTGTCTCTTTGTCCCTTGCTCTGTGTGTCTTAATTACACAGGTTTGATGTTAATATATCACTGATTAAGAAAAAAAAAGCTACAAAATCAATGTTTAGATCATCAACATTGTAGATATGAAGGTATGAAAATTATAGTCACTTTTATTATGTATGTTATTTGTAGGTGTTTTGTCGTTTTATATCATTAACTTGAATGTTTTCAATTTGTTCCTAGATTCATAGTTTTTTTTTACAGATGTTGAATTTATGTTTTGTTTTTATTTACTCAACCAGGCGTTGATTTTCTAAAGTCATGTAATTAGTGTCTTTTATGCTTAAATGGATTGTGCGTGTGTAATCTCTAGCTCATTTGAGTGGTGCGAGGATTTGGAAATTTCCATCAAGTGATTAGGTGTATCTAAAAAAATTAGTTAGAAAATAATCCTTGTTATGTGTCTAATAGATTGTCGAACGAAAATTAATCATTATTAAAATTTGATGGATATTTATATCTAATAAATAGAATAAGAAATTAAGATATTTTTATTTGTAGTGTATCATATGCACTTATCGTTTCTAAAAAAAGTAATGAGCAAATAATGTTTGTTTGCCATTTAGCAAGGAAACAGTTGTCCACTAAAATGATTAAAATTAAAGGAAGTGATATGTCTTTCTATCTTTATAGAAGAAAAAAAAATAAAGAAAGGTGACCACTATGGTGAGCAGAAGTGTTCATAACTAGAATGGGCCTTCAATGGAAGGCTGAAATATGTGAAGCATAATATGTTGTTTTAGGTAAGTAGTCTTTTTTATTTTGGCATACAATGATCTATTTTAACATCTTAATACCTCTACTTAGGTCACAATCCTGCATTTCAAGATCAGCATAAAGTAGTCTTGTTGTAACTATATATTTTTAAGGGAAAAACTTAGGTACAATTTCCTACGTGTTTTTGGTATGATTCTTAACTAAATTCACCATGATTTTCTTAAATCCATAATTTTCTCAAAGTTTGTTATATCAAAAAAAGATGTATTTTTACTTAAGAACCATGCGAAAAGCACCTAGAGAATCGTACCTAAGTTTTGTCCTATTTTTAATTATGAATTTAGTTGGACCGATGTTTTATTTTAGAGGGTACTTATTTGTTCTTGTTTTCGTAAATCAAAATTTACAACACTCGTACTAAACAACGACCACACCACATGTGAACTTCAACCATTCGATATGAGTGATGTTATTTAAAGTGAATTCCTTGTTGTGAAATTCCAAAAAGCTTACGTGTTTGATTTAGAAAATACAAGAACGGTTGCAATTCATGGTTTTGTGGTTAAAACGTGGGTCAGAGGGTGATAAGTAGCCACAGAGATATTCGCTATGCATTCGCGAAAGAAATATTTGCTGTATTTATCATTTTTTCCCTTTCCATAAAGAATTATAAAATAGAAAATTATCAACTAATATTAATATATTTGCCAGTGTTAAATTTGTACAATCTGATTTCAATCAAAGGATCTATAATTCACTCTGCACCATTCTCCCGATTACACGAAATCCTGATCAAAGATCCATTGATTTGGTTACTGTAATCATGATTAAATATTTTATTTTCCTTGCTCACTTATTTTCATACATCACTTAGTGGTTTAGTAGCTGCAATACAAAAAGTGGGACCAAATAAGTCCACTAACTAGCAGCCAATAAGGCAAAGAACTTCTCACTACATCATTTTTATTTGAGGGAATCTCACTACAACATATTTATTCTTCTTATAGTCAATGTGTATAAAGTAAGCTTTCATATCATATCATTGATAAATATAAAAACTCCACCAATGAGCCAAAAGCCATTTACGATTAAGACTTGCCGGTTCTTTCCTTGCCGTAAGCGTCCACATATATATATGAATTGATACGACCTGTCAAGTTTAAAGAATAGTGTTATTTATGAAAGAAATTAACATATTGTAAACCATATTATATAAATTATAGTATTTGATTAGAAGTTTTTTAAAATTTAGAGAAAAACAAAAACAAATGTGCACCACAAAGTTTTAAAAAAATTAGACTGAAACTCTAAGATTAATATGTGATAATCATGTTAGTTTTTTATTGATTAATATATCAAGGACTAATTACACATAAATATGTGATAATGTATTATAAAGTTTACTCAATCATAGTTCATTTCATATATATGATGGAGAAGATTTACAGTTGATATAAGTAATTTACAAAAAAATAAAATAAATATTTATAATAAATGTATGTATGCGTGTGAATGTATATACACACATATGAGAGGTCCCCTTGTTTGCGTGGAGGTTGTTACAAAATTGATTATTAATACAAGACAATTTGATTCGTCGTGGATGTAATATCAGGTTAATTTAGGTTTGTGCGTGAGTGGGTGTGGGCAGGAGGAAAGTGTAGACCATCTTTTTGTGGGTTGTGGAGTCTTGAGGCACTATGATCTCTTCTTCGTTAATGGTTGATCATTTGTTTCGCAGACAAACTTCACATATTTATTACTTTAAACATTTTGAAATTTTAGAAGGTTGATTCTACGAAGAGTAGTTGTTCACTTCATTTGACTGGTTAACTAGTGTTTTATTACGGAAGGAAAAAATTGTCGCATTTTTCGTCAAAAGGAAATGTCTATTAAGTAATGGATAAATCCACTTCATTGTTTTACCATGTAATTTAGGTAGTGCTCCACTCTTAGTTAACGGTTCTCTTTTTTCTTAATCTTGCTTCTAAATCACTTTGATAGTCTTAACCTAATACGGACACCATTTATGTATCATTGGAATACCAATGTTATATAACATTGGCTAATGAAGGTGTGTCACATAAGAATGTCTAAAGAGGAAAGAGAAAAAATATGCATGTGAAGTGCTATGTGGTGCACCTTCATTGGCCAATGTTATATAACATTGATATCCTAATGGTACACAATTGGTGTCCAACCTAACACTTCTTGTGTGGGGTGGCTCTCTTTACAATTAATTTTATTCATTTTAACTTCTTAAAAAAGTTAACAATATATTAAATGGAAATTGTATAAAAAATAATTACAAGGGAAATTGCATAAAAATTGTATAAGTTAAACGTAATATTTTCATTTATTTTTGAAGTTATTATTTTATAAATAAAACGAAAAATAATATGTTAATGAATATGTGTGTGTGTGTGTGTGGGGTTTCTACCAAGACTAAATTGATCTATTAACTTTACTCCAAAATATAATTGTTTATTAAGGAAGATATTTTACTAATTTATACTATTTACGAAATATATGCTTCGTAAGCAGAACAGAAAACCTGGGGTAGGAAACGTTTAGGATCGTTGTTTTTCAAAACATAGTACTTAATTATTTAACCAAAAATCAATAATTAAATAAGTAATCATGACATTTTTTTTTTCTCTTCAACGGGACGTAAAATGACAGTTTTTTTTGTTAAGGACTACAAATGACAGTTGCTTGATAGCAAAAACAATGATAACTCAATGCCGACCTAAAGAAAGGACTAAACTAAGTTTTTGAGAGGGGGCTGTTCTGCAACTTTGATAAATTATTTCAATTAATTACAACAAATTTAAGTTTTTTTTCCTCAAAAAAACAAATTTAAGTTTTTTTTTTGAGGTATCGAAAATTTAAGCTTAACTATCAAATTTTAATAATCAATTTATTTTTATTTAAGTATATGATAAAATATTACAAGACGTTGACAATTTTTTCAGCAAAAATTTCCTTTTTTTTATAATTATAAACAATTCATTATATTATTGATTCAATATATTCATTTTACATAGAATGTAAAAGTAATTATAATCTTTTTTTTTTGTAAAGGCCGAGAAAACAATAAGCTGGAGAGGTCTGAATTAAACAATTAATACAAGAGAATGTTCAATACAGATGATGACATTTCATCTTACGTTATTTTTAACATATTTTTCAATTATTTTATCAATCATTTGAGTCAATAAATAGGAGTTTTAGAGACAGTTGTTTATGATTTAAGGGACGGTTTGTAATGTTTTCAATTGATTTAAATCATGTTTATTCCTTAAACCAGATAATTTCGTAAGTGTTTTGAGTCTTTTAGTGAAAGTTTTGGAAAACATGGAATGAAGTTCGAGAAGCATATATGAAGACATTACAAGTTAGAAAAATTATATCTCAAGTCCCAAGACCGAATTGGAGAAGGAACAAACTCTAAAAGACAAAGAAAAATGCAAAAACAGCACAAGAGGCTAAGGCCACATGCCCCATACGTGTAGGGCAAAGAGCTTTTTGCTCTCGGTGTGCTGGCACAGGCTTCACACCTAGCCCCACGCCCGACATGCATGTTGTTCCGAGAAAATACAGTTTTTTGTTGTATTTTCTTTGCGGGTTTGGGGAAAAAGCGCAGTTTTTCAACCCAAACCCACCTGGAAATATATCTATAAATACAACTCTCATCTTTCACAAATATTCATCTAAAACTCGGTTTAAGAGGAATGCAATTGCTAAGAGCATCAAGATGAGTCCCTCTCCTCAACCTTTGTTCTTAAAGTATGTTTTATTTTCTTTTGTATCATGTCTTCTTATTGGGAAAAATCCAAGTCTCATATTGGACAAAAGAGAGTTTGAACATGTGTTTATAAGTGGGGGCAATCCTCACCTCAAAAGACGTTAGTTTTTGTTTTTGTTTTTGTTTTTTAACTTACACTTAACAGAATGATCAATAACAAAACTTTTACAAAGTGCAGGGACCAATGCCAAAAAAAAAGTGCAGGGACCAATACCAAAATATGGTGAAAGTGCAGGGACCAATGACATATTTAAGCTTTAATATTATTACTTGACGACAAGTTCAGTACATTTGCTAAACCGATCAATAATAGACTAGCTTATCAACCATTTTCGATTTTTTTACCAAATAAAGCTCGTGTGAGGTTTATTTCCAATGTGTAAGATCCACGTTAATTTAATCTAATAAAAATACACAGAACTATTACATGGATTGTCTTTAAAATAATAAAAATTAAAATATAGTTTTATTTTTACGTTTAAATAAAATATAGTTCACGTATCTTCCTTCATTGATTTTTTTTTTTTAGTAATTTTAAAGAGGCACAGCATAAGGACTTTTCAGGAGCTAGGTCACTCATACTTACCTTCCTTCATTGATGTGAAGTCCTCTATTTTTATTTTCTTGGTAAAATAAGTTCCATATATTGTTTTAGAGGGAATAAGTCTCCTATCTTCCCCTAAAAAAAGTTATATATCTACATGCTCTCATCATTTTTTGTTAATAAAATAAACGTGTCCTTTCCTCAACCACGAAAAAACTACACATGCACATAAGTGATTACATTTTGTTAGTTTTAGCAAAATAATAATTAAAATAAATAACAATACGATTCTTAGTCCAATATAAAACGGCTGATAATTTTTGATTCCCTACCTACTAGTGACAAATTAGCCAGGTCAAGTAAAATATGAATCAACATTTAGTATTGCTAATTAACTAATGTTGTTTCAACAAGGTTTAATGTCTTCATCAAGGAAAATAAAGGTTTAATAATGTCGTTTGTCAATTGTCATTGGAAGATATTAGTTGTTTTAGGCTACATTTCAACATCAAAGGTAAAAATATCTGCAATAAAGAAAGTGGAATTAGCACTAAGTTAGATTAAGAAAGAATAAAATAAGGGCAAATGAGATTTCATTATTGCGAGGTGAAGTGTAGCCTGTCATGTTGCTTGGAATGATTCAATTATAAGTCTTAATAAAGTTAAGCCAATAAAAAGATATTATTGGATGCACTCAACCATCAAGAATTGAGTATTAGATTTTATCCATTGTCAATGTCATTACTTTAATCGCCTAGCTTCATTATGGACAAGAAGACGAGAATTAGTAGAGCAATTTTATGCAAACAAGGCACATCTAATAAGTAAAACAACATTTGTCAAAAAAATATCAAAAACAACAAAATGGAAACAAGAAGGGTCATGTGACCTTTTGATTGAGATTGAGCCATACAATAGTTAGACTTAGGATGGGATAAGAACTACCGGTGTTCTATTCTCTTGTGTTTCCTCTTGTGTTTCCTATTTTTGTGCAGTACATAGAAGTTGTAGCAAGCTATTGCAAAAAATCAACTCTCATATTGTTGTTAGAAGAAGAAAAAAAGCAAATAGAGAAATTTTTTATTTATTAAAAGTCCCATGAATGACCAATTTACGACCGTCCTTGAAGGAATTTCAAATCCGCTTATAAAAGTTAAACAAATAATATTTGGTGTGAATTGAGTATCTTCTGTGCACAAGTGTAGGAACATATCTCTCAAGTCGGATAATACCATAATGAATGAAATTTTTTCTTTAAAATATTTAACATTCTTGCATTCTCATACTTAAAAGTACCATAAAACATAAGATATTTATCACCAACTTATAAACCACTTTTGTAAAGTTAAAACTAAAGATATTATTTAGTAAAATAAAAAAAATCAAAGATATTATCAAAGTCTATCTATTCTGTATAAAAAATAAAAAAAAATTAAAGTCTATCTATTCATACACCAAGACTAATAGGTGGTATATTGGAAGAAAACAATGTCTCACATAAGATAGAAATAATGCATAAATAGATTAGTAAGTAATGATCTTCTAAGATAACTAGTGTGTTAACCCGTACAATGCATGGGTGAACGAGTTATTATTTCTTATTTCTAAAAAATATACTCTCTACATTTTAAAATATATGTCATATTTCTTTAATGTGCATTATTGATATGATTTACTTTGATTATAATTCTTAACTAATATATAAATAGAATTGTTAATATATAAGATGTTGTTGAATTTGTCTCGATAAATATTTTCAAATTATTAAATTTTTATAATTTTTTATTTTAGATAATTAAAAATATTAATAGTCAAAGTTGTGCATTGACATGTGTGAAGTAGTTGGTGCGACGTGTATTTTGAGACGGAAAAACTGTAATTTTTTTTGGCAAGTAGCGTTGCAACTAGATTCACACACATTATGTGAAAAGAAACGGGAAATACGGGATATGAACTCTAGCCCCTACACATAATGTCATTGGTAGCTACCAACTGAGTTACACTTACGATACTATTTTTTATATTTTATTTATTGATAAAAATTATTTATCACGTGTTTCTCAAGTATGTCCGCGTTTTTTTTCCCTAAAAAAAAAGAAATTTCCAAATTTTTTATCTTTATTAGTGCTAGACATGTGTCCCGTATTTTTTTTTTTGGGTACAAATGTCATGTGTTTTTATGCATGGGTGAAAAATATATTTTCATTATTTTTGTATATTTATCAACAAATGTTTGCCTTTTTTTTTTATGTATCAAGTACAATTACTTCTATTAGTGAAAAATATATGAGCCATAATTTTTTATGTACAATAATAAATATTTGTCCTAAGTTTTTTTTTTATATTTATAATGAAATATATATGTTATTTGTTTATTATTGAAAAATATTTGTCTCATTTTTTATATATTTATCGGTGATAAAAAAAAACCTCATAAAAAACTATGATAAATACTTATCCTATAGTTTGTATGTATCAGTTACAAATATTTTTCCTGTATTTTTAAATTTTTGCCCATTGTTTTCATAATATCTATCAATTATTCATAGAGAAGAGAACTCATGTGCATATAGGTTAACTAACATTGGTTTAACACTTTATTCTTTTGTTTGTTCCCTTCTTTTCCTAATAGCATTAAGAGAGTTATCTCATAATTAAAAACTTCTCTCTCTAAAACTTTAAACAAACTGCCTTTTCTCTTTCTTCTCCCTAGATCCAACTCTATAGGTTAGAGATGTAAATCTCTTGAACGGTGGTGAAACATGCAACAGCCTTCCTCCACACCCCCATTTCGCCCTTTCCTTTTTGGAGCTTACCCTTTTCCGTCGTTCACCGTCACATTTCTCGCCCTTTTCCATTGTCATCTTGTTTGTTTATCACTGTTGCTTCTTCATGTTCTTCACAATCTTTTGGGTTATCTCCAAAGTTTTGGGTTTCTTTGTCTTTTTGTTAGCCGTCGTCGTTTGGGCTCTACGCGCCTGTGAAGCTCACCTGTGTCGCCTCCTCCGTTTCTGTTCGCGGTGGGTTGTGGTTGTGGGTGTTGTTTTGCGGTCATTAGATGCTCTTGCTTTTGGTTGTTGTGCTGGTGTTCTGTTGTTGTTGAAATGGCGGTTTGTTTTCCGGTTGTGTTTTATTGTCTGTACGTTTTTTGTTTATTGTTTGTATTGTTCTGTTGTTATCTATTTGTACTGTTCTACTTGATCAGTGATTGTGGTGACTTCAGACCTTAAATGTTGCTTTGCAGTGTTACTTGTTCTTTTAACCCGAAAGGGTTTGGTTGGTTGATAACGCTTTGGACTCATCTCACGATCTGGGTTCCTATGCGTCTGATTGAAACCCGTTGTATTTGGCCGTATGAACTCTTTGATTCCATGATGTTCCAGATTTGTTGAAATCTGCAGGTTTCAAGGCTTCATGTCTACCACTACTCGGGTACCGGATTTTTATCTGTGTCGGTCATTGTGACTGTATCAGATTGTTAATGCTCGAAAGAGCTTGATGCTTGCTGACGTGTTCAGGGGGCTGTTGGCACTTGGATTTTGTTGCCGTGTTGACCGTCAATCCATTCGCCATATTGAAACCCTAATTTTTCTTTACAAATAGTCACTCTTCATTTTTTTTTTAACTTGGTTTCGCGCCCGTACGCGGGTTCGCTGGGTTGCACCTGTGATGCGTAAATTTTTGTTATAACAGATTAGGGTTGGTTCACTTGGTCTGATTTATCACGATGTATTCTCGTTTGGGTTGTACCCGGGTCAGGTCTATGTCCCCCGAGTCACTGTATCTCTTTTTTTATTTATAATATTTTTTCTTTTGCCTAAAAAAAAAATAATAACATTAATCTAGATTACATAAGAAATAAGTTAGACTTGCATAACTTTAGATTTATGTTTTTTTTTTTAAATGTGTTGCCTAATTCCCATTTTCTTTCTTCGTATTTTTTTTGTGTTAATGAATTTAGGTATGCATCCTGCATCACTATAGTTTTAAAAAATAATAATGTTTATCAATGACTAATATTTCACCTGCTTTTTAATTATCTAGTGATTAATAACCGGTTATCCTTCTCTCAAAAAAAAAAAAAAACCGGTTATCCTTCAAAGAAAATTATTTAGTGATTAATAGTTGTGCCATATTTGTTTTAATATTTATCACGGACAAATATTTGTCCCGTGTTTTTTATATATTAACGAAAAATAATAGTCTCGTATTTTTTCAGTGATATATATTGTTCCACATTTTTTTGTATATTAGGGGAAAATATTACACATGGGTTTTTTTATTTATCTATGACAAATATATGTCTCGTGTTTTTTTATGTATAAGAGAAAAATATTTGTCTTATTTTTTTATAATATTTATCAGTGATAAATATTTGTTTTGAATTTTTTTAAAGTAGTGGTAACAAATATTTCTCTTTTTTTATATTTATCAGAGATAAATATTTATCTATTTTTTTTTATGTATCAACAAAAAAAAATTGTCAAGGTTTTTATTTATTTATTAGTGACAAATATTTCTCTCATGTTTTTGTATATATTAGTGGTAAATATTTGTCCCGTGTTTATTATGTATCGTTTAGTAATATTTGTCACATATTTATGTATCAATTACTAATATTTGCCATGTGTGTTAGTGATAAGTATGTGTCCCAAATATTTTTTATATTTATCAATGACGAATGTTTCTCCCATGTTTTTTTTATGCATCAATGATATTTTTTTATGTATCAAAGATAAATATGTGTCACGTACTTTTTAATATTTATTAGTGAAAAATATATGTCTATTTATTTTTATATATCAATTACAAATATTTCTCTTGTATTTTTTTATTTATAATTTTCTGTAATAAATGTTAATTGCATATTTTATTTATGTATTGGTGACAAATAGTTGTCTAGTATTTTATTTTATATTTATCGGCAACAAATATTTGTATCATATATTAGTAAAATTCATTGTTTAAAAGTGATTATTAAGCGGAGTAACTTATCTTAGATTTTTATTTGTGGATTAAATGTATCTTAATTTATTTTTATTTTGAATAACTGGTTTAAAAAATTGAAATTCAAAGTTTGTTAGTATTCATTTTTGAATGAAATCATTATAATTATTTATTTAAGAGAAATGGAAGTAACGTGAATCAATGAAATAAATCTATTGTAAGTCAACATTTACTTGTTTGTTAATTTGAATTTACAAAGTGCAATTAATGTTATGTAAATTTTCCTAATAATCTGACAACTCATTATTCTTTTATATTTTTGACGATTTTTTTTATATATCAAATATTTTCTTATATTTTATAATTCTCTCTAATATTTTCTTAATAAACTCACAAATTGTACTTGATAGTGAAAATTGTAATGTGATTTTTTGTTTATGTTTTATTGTGATGTAAATGTCAATTTTAAAGCAATATTAATGTGAATTTATTAACAATTGGTCAACGCAATTTAAATGTCTTGCTATAAGAACAAACTCACTTGAATTTCATGTAACAAAAAAATTCCTTGGACCGCTTTGCACAAAATGAGGACACGTGACTTTTGCTATGAAAGAAAACAATAGTATGACATGTGGATTGACCATTTCTAACATGTTAAAATATATGTATAGGAGATAGGAGATTTTGGGAGGACAAATTAGGTAAAAACAAATCTAAGAGAAGACTACAGCCTATCAATTAACCGCAACAATCCAAATAAACTATATTTAAAACTTCCCTTTTTATTGTTTGTCAATTTTAAGGAGGGGAAGGGAAGGAAAGGGAGAAAGGAGGAAAAACCTTCCCCTTGTTTGGGAGTAAAAGAAACCAACAAGAAAAGGAGATGGAAGACTTATGTTATAATTTTACTATTTTACCCTTTTTTTCTCTTACAATGAATACATTGTGTTATACATTGTAATTTATCTTGAAATTTATTCAAAACAACTTATCTCATAAAAAACAAATTATTAGGTCTATTTTTTTAAAAAAAAACAGCTTATTTATAAATAAATAAAAAAGCTTATTACGATGTCTTTTTAAAAAACAACTTATTCAAAACATCTTATTTATACAAAATAGTTTATTACCACCTCTTTTAAAAAAACGACTTACTCAAAACAGCTTATTTATGCAAAACAACTTATTACGAGTATAAAAATGTATTTTCTCATTATTTCTTGGTTTTTCCTTGGATAACTTGTAAAACAATTAACCAAAAAGTGCTCAATATGAATCATGAAATTAACACTTTGTAGCACTTATCGCACCACAAAATCCACATGAGGTGTTAAGCGATAACATTTCACTCAAATTGATTGTTCGCTTTTTCCATTAAAATCTAGCACTTATCACACCGCAAAATCCACATGAGGTGTTAAGCGATAACATTTCACTCAAATTGGTTGTTCGCTTTTTCCATTAAATAACGATGGAAAAATTTAAGATTCACTCAAATTAGCTTTGATAATAATAATAATAATAAAACAAATTATAAATCAATTGTTTTATTTGATTTAATTAAATTTGTAAATATTTCTTTTTGTTGTGCCACATGGCATGTAACGATTGGGCCATGTGGCACTCCGTTAATTTTAACTTTTTTTTAACAGCTAACTAACAGCGAGGACCAAAACCAAATTTTTTATAAAGTGTAAGGACTAAAATCAAACAAAAGAAAGTGCAGGGACCAAACTCAAAAAATGGTGTAACTGCAGAGACTAATGACACATTTAAGCCATCAAAATATAACCACGTTCTTCAATTTCCTTAAAAAACTACGTTCTTCAACTTGCCTCCTACTCCTTTAATCAAAATTTAAACTTTAACCATGACCTCAATCAATATTAGATTTACATTTTGTGACATAAATTTATAGAATTTCTACGCTTCATGGATACATTACTATAGGTTACAATATTTTGTTTAAAACAAAATTTAATTTTCAAATACATAGAAAGAGTAAGTGTGAATAATTGAGAAACTGTATAATTACCAAATTATACACGTAAAAGATTAAAACGACAATTAAATAGAAACATTTTTTTTGACTAAATTAAATATAAAAACATAAAATCAAACATCAAACAACATTTAAAAAGAAATGAAAGGAGTACTTGTTAGAGTATTATTTTTTTGATGTAACTTGTTAGAGTATTATAAATTTGAAATATCTAGTATACATTTAAAAAAAAACATGTACCCTAAAATTAGAATTTAAAGCACACACTTTGATGAAAATTTGTACGACCAACTTTAAGTTTATGGTACACTTATTTTTAAAAAAAGTAAAGTGAAATTTTAATGTTTACAATAGATTAAAAAGATGCATCCCTTCAAAATTTCAACAAAATACATCAATTTTTGTTGATCAAACTTTATGTTGGACCCTTCTTGAGTTTGGTCATCTAAAATTGAATGGAGATGATGTTGTGATTAATCATGAGATTTTGGCTAATAAGAGGATTATTGACTCCCTAACCTTGTCCATCAGCCTCATGGGAGGGTTATTGACTTTTCTAAAATTTGTGTTAGTTTTACTTATTAACAAGAAACAAAAGTCTTTTAAAGCTAGAAGATACGATGTTAGCTATGTAAAAAAATAGATTAAATTTAATTGATAAGTATTATTAAAAATATTAAAAACCAACAAATAATAGATTAATGCAATAATTTATAGAAATAAAAATATCAATAAGTATTAATATTTATGTATACCGTTTGGTTTGATTCGACTTTGAATTAAAGATAAAAATTCTGATCTGTTTCAAGCCGTGCTAACCAAACAACATCCAATAAATTTTGGTTTTGCATTCTAATTCTGATACCACATTTCTTCCACAACTGAATCCTAACATTTTGTAATTTCCGTTTCTACGAATGGTTTGTAAATACCGTTGGGGGTACTTTTTCTTAGAATTGGTGATTGAGTCTAACACAACTCCACAAAACCGGCTTGTGAGGTGGGGATTACCCCCACTTATAAATACATTGTCAGACCATCACCTATCCGATGTGAGACTCTTAACACTTTTGAAAATTCAAGGTGCTTGTGAGCAATCGTTAGGTATCAAAAGCAATTTTTATCGGGTAAGAAACACCCAAATGGATTTACAACGAATGGGATTGGCCCAGCCCATTTAAGAGTGATTTGATCTGAGGTGTTTGTTGGCTGAGTTCATCTTGTTTCTTCAAGGAAAGGAAAGATGTCGTCACTGGGAACTTCGAAGGGGATTCTAGAAATTGCAAAGTTTGGTGTATACGTTACTGTACCAATTGTTCTTATGTACGTTTATGCTAGCAACACCGACAACTCTCTCCACAAGTTCATCGGAAAAGTAATAACTATTCTCTTTCTTTATCTCTTTTTTATTAGGGGTTTTCCTTCATTGTTCTTTAGGTTATGTTTTTATTAGATTTAAGGATTTGGTTTGAATAAACTTCACTTCTGAAATTGGATCTCAATTAATTATATGGGTATATATCAATTTAGTACCCAAAACGTGGAATAGCAATATAGCAGTGTTGTCAAGTAGCAGATATAATATAGCATAGTGGAATTTGAGCAAACCACTATTTTCCGCAATGCAATTTAGTCGTTTAAATTGAATGCTATGAACATTACAATGACTCACAATGTTAAAATAGATACACAGAAAAAAGTGGACGAAGAATAAAAGCATAAAAAGGTTATTCAAAAATTTCCTTTGCGCAAAAGTAAAACATTTCAAATCGTTAATAGAATGAGGGAAGTCCAATAAAAATATACCTATTTCAGCTTGTTAGTTTGCGAATGAACATGGTAGCTATGTGGATGAAGATTAGACGATAAAGAAGTTTCCTTCTCTATGTTGGCCATAACTTCGTATGTTTGTTGAGCATAAGGATTAGATTCTTCATTTTCTTTGGAACATATTAAACTTGCCTTCGTTCCCTGTATTTGGAGCATTTCTATGTAAATCTAAGAAATCTAAAAAATTCTATCTTTTGCTCCAAATAACCAGGGAGCCAAGGCAAGTTTAATTTGTTCCAAAGAAAATGAAGAATCTAATCCTTATGCTCAACAAACATACGAAATTATGGCCAACACAGAGATGGAAACTTCTTTATCGTCTAATTTTCATCCACATAACTACCATGTTCATTCGCAAACTAACAGTGCTCAACCAACAAAATGTGAAGAAGCTGAAATATGTATATTTTTCTTGGACTTCCCTCATTCTATTAACGATTTGAAATGTTTTACTTTGCACAAAGATTTTTTTTTTAATAACCTTTTTATGCTTTTATTCTTCGTTCACTTTTTTCTGTGTATCTATTTTAACACTGTGACTCATTGTAATGTTCATAGCATTCAATAGCCAAGCAAATTCTGATCTCTACTCTTTTCCTAAGCTGCAATACCCTGTTTCTCAAAAGATTAAAATTCAAC
>Ga0315915_1006007_pt1 | contig 14996 bp, 7 predicted proteins | sample MpolbnodulesMG_FD_207738 | JGI IMG/M metagenome (GOLD analysis project Ga0315915, IMG submission 207738) | Medicago polymorpha root nodule microbial communities from Los Angeles, California, United States - branched nodules | ecosystem: Host-associated > Plants > Roots > Nodule | place: USA... | reverse complement strand
ATAAATGTCAATATTGATCCCTCCAAAAAAAACAAACCAAAATTTTCCACCATTGTTTCTCTTTACATATTTTTTGGCTTACTTTTAGCAGGGCACAATTTGATGTATTCCAATGGACTTCTATATCTTTCACTTTCCACCTATTCTTTACTATGTGCAACACAATTCCGCCGGGATGCAATTTTTAATTGGTTGGTTTTTAGTTTGTGATGCTTTCGCTATAATTTCCTTCGTTGTGTTTAGTAATGCTGATGATATAATACTTTAGCAAAAAAGAAGAAATAATGATACTACTTCCGTCCCTAAATACAGAACCTCTTAATAAATCACGAAAATTAACAAAGTTTGTTTTTGTATTAAATTTATTGAAATTGTATTTTGTTTACATGTTTATCTTTCAAGATAGAAAATTCATATTGGAAATTGTTTATTCAATTTTTCAAAGACTTAAAAATTGATGTTGTCAAGACATAATTACCGTATTTGAGTTTCTTAACATGTGTTCTTATAACACATGTTAGCATGACCCTAAATTAAGTAAAGGTATAGTAGTAAAGAAATAGTAAATGCTTTTGAAAATTCAAATAGTATCTTATAAAAAGGGACAAAGAAAATAACTCAAGAGAGTCTTAGATTTAGAGGTAATAGTAGTAACTTGTTTAAGAAGCTAATGGAAGTTCGAGTTAAAGAAAAGAAGGAAGTAAATTGAGGTCCCGTTTGGTTTGAGCTTATGAAAAATAGCTTATGTAAATAAATAAGTTTTTATTTTAATTTATAAGTTCTCACTAGCGAAAATCGTATCTTCATAAACTGTTTTTTCATAAACAACCTTAAAAACTTATAAATAATTCATAAAAACTTATTTATTTGCATAAACTGTTTTATATAAGCTCTAAAATAAGTTAATCCAAACGGGACCTGAAGCTTTTACTACTACCTCTTTCCGTAATTATAAAATCCACTTTCTATATTTGTCGTCGCTTAATATATGACCACTTTTTTTTGCACATGTATTAACGATTTCTTTACGAATAATAGCTACTAAATTTACATTTGGAAATACACATTTTAATCCGTAATAAACGGGTCCATAATCTCTAAATTATTTTATGTCAAAATCACTTTTATTTTAACCCGTAACAAACGGGCCCTAAAAAAAATTTATTTTTTGAAAAGATGCTCTTAACAACTTCTCATTTGAAGGTGTTTTAAAATTTTTTGTTAGATTCTGATTTTTTTTAAAAACTGTAACAAACAGATTTGATGTTCTTAAAAGTTATCATTTTTATTAAAAAAAGTGATTTTTTTCCAAAAAAACTATAACAAACGGACTCTAAATTTATTGCTACAATTTTTTGTTTTAATATCCATGAAATTCGAAAGAGGTTTATAATACAATTTTTTTACTCAAAAAAAAACAATTATTTTACTAATTTAGTGATAAACAACCCATTCTTGTATTACCATTTTATTGGGTGAAACATTTATTTCGTATAGATTGAGTATCCTCCTCAAATGTTAGAGAGCTCAATTATATTTCGTGTGAAATGTTATATTTCAAAAGACTTGACACTGTTACATTTTTAGAGCTTAATTTAAACTCAAGTTCTTCAAATGCAAAAAATCTTTTATGATCTTATTCAAGTGTCGTTGACATTTTCCAAATCGTTAATTGCCACACCAAGCAATTATGAGGTCCAGTGATAGAAAGAGATTGTTTCTATTTTCTACCCGAGTCTAGTGATAAACAACTCTTTCACATATTATCTACCACATTATTTAGTAAAACATTTATTTTGTGTAAGTTGAGTATCCTCTCCACATAAACTATCAGGGTCGTCCTAATAATTTTTAAAAATAAGCAAGGCTTAAAGCAATGTTGAATACACGATACCAATTTTTATTTAAATATGAGGTTTTTTACTTGTAAAATTAAATGAAAAATTATATTTTGTTGGTGGGCCTAAAACGAATGCTTTAGTGACCTTATCCTTGGATTGGCGCAGTAAACTATTCCATTGTGTTGGATATGGTCACGGTGTATGATAAAATTATGTTTGAAAAGATTTAACAATATTACATTTTTAAAACTGAATTTAAACTCAAGTTCTTCATGTACAAGAAATCTCTTACCATCATTTTAAGTGTTTTTTACTTTTCCCAAATCGTTAATTGCCACAACAAGCATTTTCCTTATTTAAAATATGATAATAAAAAATGCATTTAAGCTTCATGATAATTAAAAGACAAACATGCATTTAATAAAAAGATAGTTTAGGAATTGAAAAATGGAATCTTGAGTCAAGAAAAAGAAAGTAAATCCTCACAAGCTAGGTAGTAGTACTTACTAATAAAAAAAGAATTGACTTATTTGAAACGGGTAAGCACTTCCACCTTTTCCAGTCACACTTACGTGCCCCACTCTCGCAAACAAAACCAATTTCAAAATCACACTCGCAACAAAAGCGCTATAACGTAACTGAAAGAAACAAACAAAATAGCTTCTCTTCTTCTCCTTCTTCTGCTCCCATTACTACTCTTCTTCATCCTCACTCTCAAAACCTCTTCCCCCGAACCTGAAACCGAAACCGAACAAGTGACTGCAATGGACTCATTGATCTCACTCGTTAACAGAATTCAACGCGCATGCACGCTTCTCGGTGATCACGGCGCCGATTATGCTTCTCAGTCTCTTTGGGAGTCTCTTCCTTCCGTCGCCGTCGTAGGCGGTCAGGTTCGGTTCTTTTTCGAATTCGATTCTACGATTTTACTGTTAGCGCTATTTCATCGTCCTCGCATTTTGTTATTTTTTGAAAAATATGCAGAGTTCTGGAAAATCATCGGTGTTAGAGAGTATCGTTGGACGTGATTTTCTTCCCCGTGGTTCAGGTACATTACCGTCATCGGTTTCACCGTTGTTTTATTTTATTAATTAATTAATCAATTAGTAGCATATATGTAGCACCTATACTTCTGATCGAAGACGTGGACATATGCATATTACTTGTGTTAGAGTGTCGGTGTCGTATCCGGTGGCGGTGCATGTGTATGTGTGAGTAATCCATAGTCTCTGTAGTTGGAGCACTGACTGATGGAAGGCATGTCGTCGGTGTTCGACGTGACACCTGACACACCGACACATGTGATTACATTCAATCATTATGTTTTCTAAAATTATTACTAGTGTCAATGTTGCTGGCCGATGTGTCGTCATAGTTAATTATTAATATTCATGTCCTGATTTTGTTGCTGAGAATTGAGTAAGGTGTGGTAGAAGAGAAGTGTATAGTGAATGATGTTTTGAATAATGAAAGAAAAAAATTGCTTGTTTTTTTTTATATTTTTTATGTCTTATATTTTGAAGTAATGTTCAGGGATTGTGACGCGGAGGCCTTTGGTACTGCAACTGCACAGAATTGAGGAAGGGTTACAGGAGTATGCTGAATTTCTGCACTTGCCGAAGAAACGGTTTACTGATTTCTGTATGTCTTTTTCATGTAATGCATGTTTGATTTTGAATTTACATTGGAAGGTTGTGGAAATCAGAGTTCCTTGACCACACTTCACAGTACAAACCCTGCATGCATTTCTTTTCTTTCTTTTTTAACAAAAAATAGAAATTTCAAAGTGTGCAATTTCACTTGCCATTATGACATTCTCACAAGAATTAATTATTTTTCTGCACTTGCGTCTTGCATGGTATTGTTAGCCTCTATTGGCCATTCTGCACTTCCGATGGTGTTTTTTTCTTGAGGGAATATTTTTCCCATGTTTCTTTTATTGACAGTGTAAGATATTTTACTAAGGTTGGCTTGTACAACTTTGATTTTAGTGGACTGAATTCTTAGTTCTTTTAACTGATATTAGTTACTAGCTAGTGTTATTTCTGTTTTTATTTGTAATTGTTGTACAAGTCGGCACTGGTGAAAATATTTTCATATTATATCCACTATTTTCTTAGGATTTTTACACCGAAACAGATGACAGATATATATTTTGGATTTGGAAAACTATTATCAACTTGTTTGACTTCTTATTATGTTTTGTAGCTATGGTTCGAAAGGAAATTGAAGATGAAACTAATAGAATGACTGGGAAATCAAACAAGATATCTCCTGTTCCTATTCATCTAAGCATCTACTCACCAAATGGTAAAGAGCCTATATTTTACATTTCATTCAAGTGCCATGCATCCCTTGGTTTTATGGGTTTTTTTCTTTTTTTTTTTATTTCTCTTTTTTCTGAGATTGATTTTCTAGTAGTAAATGGATCTTGTTATTGTTGTTAGACATGATTTGAGTCACCAAATTGCAATAGATATTTGTCAGAAATAATATGTAATCAGTCCTTGCCCTTTCTACATGCCCTGAAAACTCGATAGTGTTAATTGATTTTAACTATTTGTGCTATTTTATTGCTTTAGTTGATGTCTTCTTTTATTTTTAGTTACATGCTTAGTGCCTTGTTTATCAATTGCCGATTTATGGAGATTCTGTTATTCCGTTTGTACACTATTTCTATTTGAATTGCGTTATGCTTTCTTAAGTTGTTCAACCACTAATGTCTAAGTTAGAAGAAACTTGGTAAATAGGAATCACCCATTCTGATGTTTTAAGGGAGTTGTACATCCTCTAATATTATTGTATATGTGTGATCTTCCCTCTACCTGTGGTAATGGTTACAGTCCGCATCTGATTAATGTTGTTGTTGTTGTTCTAACTATTTTTATATTTGTTGATAGTTGTCAACTTAACACTGGTAGATCTGCCTGGTTTGACAAAGTTCGCTGTAGGTGCGCTTTCTTTTCATTATCTTTTCACAAATAATCTTGATTTGATATTATCAATTTCCCTTTTCCCATTGATGTATTAGTTTTATTTTTTTTTATTTTTTCAGAGGGACAACCAGAAAGTATTGTTCAAGACATTGAAAGCTTGATCCACTCATATGTTGATAAGGTAGTTAAAATTAAAAGACTAGCCTATACAACTTTGGTTTCCTTTGGCTATCTGATGGCCTTCCAAAGCAATTTCCAGCCCTATGTTGAAGAAATCATATTGGAGGATGATATTAACAAGTTCACTACCTTTATTTCTATCACTTCAGTAGTACTAGCAAGTGATGACAGGCAATAGTTGGTCACATTCTTAATCCCAAATATGGGGCTTTTTAACCTTTTCCATTCTGACATAATGCTATTGAATGTGTGGCAAAATAATAATAATTTGAAATTTTTAGTTTGTACGTGTGGCCACACTTATATATAATCCTTTTATTTATCTATTCCTTATTTGTTTTCTTGGATTTTCAGCCTAATTGCTTAATTTTGGCCATCACTCCAGCAAATCAAGATGTAGCAACATCTGATGCCATCAAGGTTTCCAGACAAGTTGACCCTGCTGGTATGCTTGCTGCATTTTGCTCACAATCATGCTTGAACTATAGACAGTATGCATTTATTTTCTTATAATATTGCGGTTTTTGTTGACTATGCATTCAAAATATTTTCCGCTTAGGTGAACGAACATTTGGTGTGTTGACGAAGATTGATTTGATGGACAAAGGAACAAATGCTTTGGATGTAAGAATCATATCTTTTCTAGGCACTCAATAGTAAATTCATGTTATATATTTGGCTCTGTGTTGGAACTTATTGTGGATTTTCTATGTATGTTATTTGACAGAGTCACACAGGTGCATGATAATTTTTGCTAGCTAATGTTCCCATTATGTCATGTTGTAGGTCCTTGAAGGAAGATCATATCGACTTCGTAATCCTTGGGTGGGAATTGTAAACCGTTCTCAGGAAGATATTAATAGGAACGTAGATATGATTGCAGCTCGGCAGAGAGAGCGTGAATTTTTTGCCACCAATCCTGATTACGCACACTTGGCCAGCAAAATGGGCTCAGAATATCTTGCAAGGCTACTCTCAAAGGTTTTTATTTATCCTTGTATTAGACAGTGTTGGATGGACATGCTTTTTTTGGCTATTTTTTTTCTTGTATCTTCCCAAATCTGCTTGGTTACTCATAAAACTCATTTGGTTTTAGCATCTAGAGTCTGTGATAAGAGCTCGCATTCCGGGGATTGCATCTTTCATTACTAGAAGCATTGATGACCTTGAAGCAGAGTTGGCTCACCTTGGTCAACCAGTTGCCATTGATGCTGGGGTGAGGAGTGTTTTGTGCTGTCTGCAATCTATTTAAGTTGAAATAGTTCCTAACAGGACATTTATTATCAGATTTCTTATGATTTTTCAGGCCCAACTGTACACTATTCTAGAATTATGCCGTGCTTTTGATCGGGTGTTTAAGGAGCATTTAGATGGAGGGTAGGAAATCTTATTTTGTAGCTTAAATTAGAGATCGTTCTTTTTTCTGTGTTTTATGGTTGTCTGTTTAAATTGGGGCATGACTTGATACTTGATTCTTTTAAAAACTCTTGAAAATACAACCTTTTTTTCTTAATATTTGTGGGAAGGAAAAGCCTTGACCTTTCTAGCTTTACTGTGTTGTTCCCCCTCCCTAGGCGACCAGGTGGTGACAAAATTTATATAGTTTTCGATTATCAGCTTCCTGCTGCATTGAGAAAGATTCCACTGGACCGTCATTTATCGCTGCAAAATGTGAGAAACGTTATTTCTGAGGCAGATGGATACCAACCTCATCTAATTGCTCCCGAACAAGGTTACCGACGCCTTCTAGAGAGCTCACTCAATTATTTTAAAGGTCCCGCTCAAGCATCTGTAGATGCTGTAAGTGATTCATTTCTGCTTTAAATATGTAACTGATTCTAGTTCATTTTCTTCATGATAATTGATATTTTTTCATGCTATTGATATTTACTATTTTTATTAATTCCTATATATGCTATCTGTGGCACAGGTTCATTTTGTCCTGAAGGAACTCGTGAGAAAGTCAATTTCCGAAACAGAGGTTTGAGTTGGAATACTGTCTAAATGAAAAGTAATGTGATTTTAGCCCTGTTAGTGAGTTTTGACTATGGTTGCAGGAATTGAAGCGCTTTCCAACTCTTCGATCTGAAATAGCAGTAGCAGCTATCGAAGCTTTAGAGAGGTTTCGTGAAGACGGAAAGAAGACAACATTAAGACTAGTGGAAATGGAATCTTCATATATCACCGTTGATTTCTTCCGTAAACTCCCACAAGAAGTCAGCGACAGGGGAGGGAATCAGGCTTCTTCCTCTGCTGACGGACACTTCCAAAGGATTGGTTCAAACGTTTTATCTTACATTGGGATGGTATCAGAAACATTGAGGAATACCATTCCAAAGGCTGTTGTTCATTGTCAAGTGAGGGAAGCTAAGCGATCTTTACTAGATCACTTTTACGCACAACTCAGCCAAAAAGAGGTATAATACAATCATACTTGCATACATAAAATATGCTATCATATCAAATTGCATTCTAATTCATCCGCACTATTACTAAATATTTGCATTCTAATTCATCCGCCCTATTACTAAATATTTGTAGACTAATTTTGTCTGTTTATTTTTCAGGAAATGCAACTTGCTCATTTGCTGGATGAAGATTCTGTGTTGATGGAAAAGAGACAGCAATGTGCCAAGAGGCTTGAGTTGTATAAGTCCGCGAGAGAGGAGATTGATGCAGTTTGTTGGTCGGGATGAGATGAATATGAAGAGAATTTTAGGATAAAAATGACTGTGATATAATGTAGATGAGCTTCAGAATATTGGCCGCAACTGCTTAGTGTTATATTGTTCATTGGTCTTTTATGATTTTTACTCTGCGTCTGATTCAGGGGTTGAGTGGTTTTTAACTGATTTATCAAATGCCTAATAGGAAAGCTGATCAGTTTATCGTTAGATAGTGAGATGATTGTTTGCCTCAATCAAAAAACTTTGCACAAACTAAATTCTGTCTAGAAGATTAGTGGTTACTTTACAATAAAAATGGAAATGTTACTTGCTTCCTCAAGAGGAGTTTTGATTTATAACCTTCTCTTCTCTTATGTTACGATTTATTATTTATTCAAATAAATAAACATATACCACACTTTGATTTATTTTATCTAATCAAGTTATTATCCATATTTTTTTCTCTATTTATTTAAGCATGTTAATAAAATAAAAAGTCATGTTGAATTCTAAAGTTATTATCAATTTTGGGAAAATGCAGCGGCTTTTGATTACCATTAACGTTATGAGAGATGAATCTTTGATAAACATAACAAAACAAAAAAAAACCCTTCAAATATGAATTTGAAAGGAAGACCTATTGATATTCTTATTTGCCTTTAAATCATGCAATTATGACATATGTCACATCTAGGATCAAAGGCATTATTAGAAAGTGATTCTGAAGAGCTACCACTTCAAATCATATCATATACTTAGGAGATAAAACACCTCACATCTATAATCAACGGCTGTATAAAGTGATCTTGAAGAGCCACCATTTATAGTCACATCATGCTTAGGAGATAAAATAAGGTTGTGATCTAGAACAACTCATCTTTGATGAATTCACCATTCAGTTTGTTCCTTCAATAATGGAATTGTCCCCTTACATAGCTGTTAGATTGACTATATTATTCTTCGAAGAAATCTTACATGATCAAATGATCAAATGCGTGCGTATAAAGAGATACATATCTCTAAAATATAATATTATTCTTTTTTCTTTTTTTATTATATTTTAGAAAAATGTTCTTTTGTGTGTAACATTATACATTTGATTTTGTGACCATGCAGAAATTCTCTAACTCTTATACCTTATGTCCTTCAATGTGTATGAATGTCATCAACACTGTCGTGGTTCAACATTGCATGCAAAATTTAATTTTGTTCAAAATTTGACAAATGGCTAACAAACAAAAGGGAAATTGGTAAATATTAAATATTGTTATGTTTTGATTGGCAATGAAAAATAAGTTTAATGCTTTTCTTTATCTATTTTTGTTTTTATATTATTTTAGTATTTTTATTAAAATGGTAAATGTTAATATTATTACTATTATTTGAAGGCGGAGTTCGAACTCTCAACTTTCTTATCTCTTCATTTACTCTCGCTTCAACCACAAATTCATCCTAATATCCCCTTACCTTATTAAAATAATCAGTAAATGAATTTTTTTTGGGGTCAAGAAATATATATATTTTATTCATTTAAAAAGCTGAAAAATCTGCCATTACACCGTGTGTGGAAAAACTATCTATTATCAGAGTAAAATACAAAATTACTGCAAAATCAAACAAATACAATATTAAGCATAATATTTTCTCCTAAATTATACTCTATTAAGTTATGGTAACATAACATAGCTAAGAATGAAGCAGACAAACCAAAGACACCAAAAAAATGTATAACACTATCTATGTATAATATAATAAAAAATATTAAATGGTCACAAAAAATTGATAAAAATAGTGTAACTTTTTATTTCGTGTATTTTTGCAGTAAGATGAAAAAGTAAGTGATAAATAAATAGAAATAATTTTATATTCAAATAACACAACTCTAATATCCAGTCAAAAAAATGCATCTATAAGATAATTTTTCATAACTCGACATACTAGCATGAATGCATGATCAAACTAGAACTTCACTATATTCCTACAAGCTATACTAACCATAATCTTCACCTAAGAATTTGGATAATAGAAAAATTAGCCACGTTCATCTTTCTAAAAACTTGTACACTAAGTTTGCTCACATTAATCCTTGTCATGGTGTGGTGAGTGTCTAAAACTTGGCAACGTATATTAAATTCTAGGGAGAGTTAATTTGATAAATGAACAGAATGTTTCCACCTTTTCTTCTTTCTATTTTTTTTCTTCTACCAAATAACAAAAAAATAAGCTCACATTCTGCTCACTTTTCTTCTACGTTCTTTTCTTTTACCTTTCTTTTCTCTCACTTTCTTTTCTAAACCAGATAAATGCATAATTGTTTGAAGGAGGAGTGTGAATCGTGTGAGGACATCATATTCCACTATACACCAAACAAATTCCATTTATGAAATTAGCTCCTGCCCTACTGTTGTTAAAGATTTCTTAACAATAGCTTTTTGAAGAAAAATTTCTTAACAATAGCTGATACAATCATTATACTCCCTTTGTTATTTATTAGTACCTATATTAAGAAAAGTAATGTCCCACTGTTATAATTATTTCTTAATCATAACTGATACAATCCCTCTGTCTCTATATTAAGAAAAGTAACTGTACCAATCTACGAAGCACCGATACACACATGGACACCGAACATGGACATGCTGAAACCGTTAATAATTTGAGAAAATCGCACAATTCAGTGTAATCATATGTATCGGTGTCGTGTCGATGTCGGACGCCGACGCGTGTCCGACACCTGAACCTGCATGATCTTAAGAGTGTCCGTAAATTTGAAAAGATATGTTATTTTTACTTAATTATCTCTACATTTAAATTTTAATGGTATAATAGGAGAGAAAACAAATTTAAGTTTCCCAATTAAGTATAATTTTAGTGATAAAAAAATATAATTTTATAGATGCATTTTTGTATTAAAATCATTAAAACATGTGAAGTTTGAAGAAGATTTTATATTAAGGGACTACAAATATAAATAGTGAATCTTATAATTAAGAGCATAAGACATATTATTCCTATTTTATTTACAACAACAGTCCATTTATGTAGTTGTAAGCACAAAGCTTTAATTTTCTACCCAGAATTGTCTTCCATTGCTAATTTGCTATTACGTTTCAACTTGGTGTAGAAAATGAAATTTCTGGGGTTGCCTCAAACAATAAGTATTGATTACTATTGGCACGCTGGGTCCAGACTCCATAGCTCCTAAATGGCTTCCACGTCATAGCTGATGTGGTTCAATTCAAGGGATATAGCCTTCATGGCAGTCTTTGTCAACCTTTCTAAAGAATATCTCTTCTTTTTGAACAGTGAATTATAAACTTGGCAGCCAGCACGAGGTAGTTTGTAATGAGTTTGAAGAACTATTGGATTCTAAAAATCACTATAATGACAAGAACTCCCCCACGATGTATGGCAATACTTTTAGGGCTCTGCTTGGCTAAACAATTTGACTAAGCACTTATAACATAAATGCTTATTATATAAATGTTTATGTATAACCTATTTTTCTACAAAAGATATAATACAGTCAAATATTTTCATATAAGCTAGCTGTTTTTGTAAACTATAAAAAATTTAAGAAAATATACTGAACATAGTTTATGGACATTCTATAAGTTTTTATAAGCTCTTCCAAACAGTTTCACAAGCATTTGTTTTATTAGATAAGCTAAAATAAGTAAACCAAACAAGCCTTAAATGGCATAGCGAATTCGCTATATGTGGAGGAATATCTCAAGGACTGAGGTCATTTTCTCATCATACCAATAGAGGCTGCTTCTTTGGCATTGTGTATTTGTGACCTAGTGTTATGCACTTTGAAACACATTATCGAAATTAGAGGGACATTTCCTAAGCACCTTCCACCACATAGAGAACAATGTCTTTATGTGATATTTGACCAAGTGGGAACTCTAAAAATATGCCTAACGTAGATAGGATCATCAAAGTGCAAAAGGGCCTAACTCTTCCAATTACTTGTGTTCCAAGCCATGCACTTCATATTTTCAATTCAATACAACTCAATATTTGTTTTAACCTACCTTTTAGGTGAGCAAAGGTCAAATGACTCTGAGAATTAAATGTCTCTGACTTGTGTATGTTGGCTGATGATATTAAAGACTAGATTGTTTGCCATATACTTCATATTCACTTTATGTTTTGTAATACAGAATGAAAATAATTCATAATATTGAAAAAAGAAAATGAGTTTATCATTCAACCTTGTAAAAAATTGAACAAGAGAATGATATTTCTGACTAAAACATAAACAATTGGAATGGCTGACTACAAGTTGTTGCAAGGGGACCATATCCATCAGTGTCTGTGGGTCTAACTTAGAATTAAATTTATGTACAGGAAATGGTGTGGAAATATCATTTGCAGATAAACAGAATAAAACATATCTAAAAAGGAATGTGGTACAAATTTTGATAGGTCAGAAAGTGGTTTTCAATGTCAAATGTAGACTAAGTGAGTAGTCCAGAGACAATGGTATCAAAATTACTCTTTATGTCAAATGTGAATAGTTCTTATTTTCATCTTTGGTATGTCAAAGTTGGTAACATTGACCAGATTCTCTATAAATAGGAGAAATCCACTTCCCTTCATGCAATACAAGCTCTCTTTACCATTCTGAGTTCTGACTGCTTTATCCATTCTATCCTACATGGCACTCTCTCTTTTGTGTTTTGTTCTCATTGCCACCTTTCTTTTCATGCAAACCCTAGCAGATACTTCATGCACCGATTGTTTTGTTCAATCTCATGCATCATTTTACCCAAACTCTGAAGAAAACGGCACAGATTGTAAGAAAACTGATAAAAAAAAATAACAATAATGCAAACATGAAATGATATTTGTAAACATGTTCTCTCTCATATTTATGCTCTTTTGAATTCATTTCAGCTGGTGCATGTGGATTTGGTTCCTTTGGTGCTACTATTAATGGTGGGGATGTATCGGCTGCATCTAGTCTTTATCGAGATGGAGTTGGCTGTGGCGCTTGTTACCAGGTGACAACACATCTATACATATATCAAACTCTAACATACTTACACAAACAACTAATTTTGTTAGTTCTGTCAGCTTGTCCTTTGACATTCACAAATATGACTTCCACAACAGTCTGCAACTTAACATTATCTATTCTAACTTCGAAACTAATATTTTTCATTATTCTTTGACAGGTGAGGTGTACCAACAGTGTTTATTGCTCAGGCAACGGTGTCACGGTAGTTTTAACTGATCAAGGCTCAGGAGATAACACCGACTTCATTCTTAGCCAACGAGCCTTCAGTGGGATGGCTCAGAGCAAGGATGCTGCCACTTCTCTATTAGCTCTTGGTGTAGTTAATATTGAATACAGACGGTAAGATATTCTTCTACACAATTTCATGCATGCATCAACTTTAGCGAGACTTGATGCAATAGCTGTTATCGTATGAAAACTGGCTACTTGTAAATGTAAGATAAGACTGCCGGTGATACATCTACAATGAGTTTGACACTTCCCTGGATCTTACGGGCATGGCGAAGCATTATAGCACCATGTTGTCCTTTTTTCCATGCATAAATTTTTTACGTTTTTGTTATATGTAAACATAACCAAGGCCTCTCCTCGTTATCTCCAGCGTTTCATGTAGCTACCCAAACAAAAACATTACAATTAAGATTGATGAAAGCAGCAGCAATCCTCATTACTTGGCTTTTGTCTTATGGTTTCAACAAGGAAAGAGGGACATAACTGCTGTGCAGCTCTGTGAGGTAATATCTACTTCCTTTTCCTGCGATAAGTTGTAGTTTGTGTCTAACTTGAACCGAATAAACTAAAACTTTTGAACAGGTTATGTGGTGAAAATTTTAGTATTTAAGATCGTATACCGATTTCCTATGTTGAAATTTGAAACTAATTATAATTTGCCCAAATAATTAACTTTAGAAGAGATATTACCACTACATGTGAAAAAAACGTCTTTAAATGTTCAACTCTTCATTCAACTGAAACAACATTCTTAAAGACGCAAGTACACAAAATAAATAGAGAAAACTAAGAAAGAAAGGTTTTGATGTTAGTTAGATAAAAATTAATGAACTTATCTCTTTTGCTGAGTGCAGACTCAGAACTTTGTCTGCAAGTTACTGGATCGGGATCATGGCGCAGTCTGGACTTCTACCTCTCCACCGAGTGGACCTCTGACTTTAAGGATGTTGTTTAGTACTGAAGATGGAGAAGATACATGGATTGTTCCTGTTAATAACATACCAGAAAACTGGAAGGCTGGAGACACGTATGACTCAGGAGTACAAGTAGACCAGTAGTGATGCAGTAAAATATTGTTTATTAAACTTTATTTATATGCTATTATTACTCTGTTATGAAAGAAATAAATAAATAAGTCCACTGAGCTTATCATATCATTGATCACAAGCATGTTAGGTGCAGGCCCAATTAACAAGGCCCACTTTAAGTTAATTTCATGTTTTAAATAGAAAAAGAGTTGGAATTTCTTCAAAAAAATAGAATAAGGGTAGGAGTCAGATGGGCATTCAGTTATTTTTTATGTTAGTTTGGTTTGGGAGAGACTAGGCTCTCTAATTCCTAGAGGATTGGTTTAATTGTGTGTAGCAGTTTCTGTTTTTATGTCAAATGCATAACTACTTCTGCAGAGAGATAATCCGCAGACATCGAAACATAAAAAATTGGAAGAGTGCTATTTTCAATTTCAATCACATGTACAAACAAATAAAACTAGGTTTCCTCCGTGGTTTTGGCAAATAATTAAGCCATGGTTTTTCATATCATTGATCACAAGTTAGACAAGAGACATAACAATGAATGGACCAATACCAATACTAAATGCTCAAAGTTATCACTCTATTAAAAACAGATTCGCCGTTATACCTCTACAAGCAAAGAGAAGCTATAAAGTTTTATTCATGGTTAAATGTGTAAGTGTACATCAAATAAATTTTTACCAAGCTATTAATATGATAAAAGGAAATTTTAAATTACGATACATTTGAATATAGAGATACAGATGCGAATATATGTAGTTGTCTGATATCATTTTATCAAGGTAAGAATGTGCCGTAAGATCTGAAATCTGATATCATACATATAAACAAAAAGCATTAGCTGGATTTCTTGATCCTTATTAATAGCTACTCGCTTTCCCTGAAACTAAAATTGATTTATGCGATGTAAGGTCCAATCCAAGTATTGCATTGTGTTCTAAGAATTTTCACCTGAGAAATACAGTTGATAAAATGAATTGTCACTGATTGATTTTATCTTAGACACTACATCCTAAGAAATTCATCATCACTCCATCTCCCATTCTGCAACCCACCATTCCTCAGAGGTTGTCTCTATA
>Ga0315915_1006005_pt1 | contig 14999 bp, 13 predicted proteins | sample MpolbnodulesMG_FD_207738 | JGI IMG/M metagenome (GOLD analysis project Ga0315915, IMG submission 207738) | Medicago polymorpha root nodule microbial communities from Los Angeles, California, United States - branched nodules | ecosystem: Host-associated > Plants > Roots > Nodule | place: USA... | reverse complement strand
TTGTCGAATTGGAAAAGAAAATTTCTTTCATTTGGTGGTCGTCTGATTCTTCTGAAATCTGTCCTGTCATCCATTCCAGTTTACTTTCTTTCCTTCTTCAAGGCTCCCACAAGTATAATTTCTTCTATCGAATCTTTATTTAAATTTTTTTTTTGGGGGGGGTGGAGAGGATATTAGAAAAATTGCTTGGGTGAATTGGAATTTTGTTTGTTTAACGAAGAAGGAGGGAGGATTAGGCGTTAGGAGGTTGAGGGAATTTAATGTTGCTTTACTCGGGAAGTGGTGCTGGTGTATGTTACTGGATAAGGAAGGGTTATGGTATCGAGTCTTAAAGGCTAGGTACGGGGAGGATGGAGGGCGGTTGAAGGAGGGAGGAGGGATAGTTCAATGTGGTGGAGGATGTTGTCTGGTATTTGTAGCGGTGTCAGATTGGGGGAGGGGAGCTGGTTTGAGGAGAATACCCGTAGAGTGGAAGGTGGAGGCAGTAGCACTTATTTTTGGCTTGACAAATGGGTGGGGGGCGCTCCTTGAAGTGTGCGTTTTCCTCGCTTATTTGCTTTGGCTGAAAACAAAGGGGTGACAGTGAGGGAGATGGCTAGGAGAGGGTGGATAGATGGAGGGGACGCTTGGATGTGGCGGAGGCGTTTACTGGCGTGGGAAGAAGAGTTGGCTACGGAGTTTTCTTCCCTCGTGTCTCCTATTGTTTTGCAGGATCATGTTCTTGACAGGTGGCGTTGGATTCTTGATCCTATTAACGGTTACTCCGTTAAGGGAACTTATGAGTTTCTAACGCTTTATGACACATCTCGGAAGCGTGGTATTTATGATGCAGCGTGGCTGAAGTAGGTTCCATTATAAGTTTCTATATTTGTTTGGCGGCTTCTACGCAATAGACTTCCCACCAAAGACAATCTTGTTCGTAGGAGGGTTCTTCATCATGACGACATTTATTGCATAGGTAGCTGTGGTGTCCCAGAATCGGCATGTCACCTCCTTTTCCAGTGCACCATTTTTGGCGCTGTATGGCACAAGGTTTATCAGTGACTCGGTATTTCTTTCATCTCTCCAGACTCTGTCTCTGATCATCTTCACCAGTTTGGTCACATGGCAGGGTTACCGCGTTATACACACTCTTTTTTCAAAGTTATCTGGCATGCTTGCGTGTGGAGTGTTTGGAAGGAAAGAAACAACAGGATTTTCAAAGACAAAGCAGAAGATTTGGCACAACTTTTAGATAGAGTGAAGTTTGTGTCTTTTTCTTGGTTAAAGGCTAATAGGTTAACTTCAACTTTCAGTTATAATGATTGGTGGCGGCACCCTTTAATTTGTATGAGTGTTATGGAGTAGTGTTTGTTTTCTTCTTTTTTGTGTTGGCTTTGTCTGACAATATACAACTAGATTTTGTATTCTTTTGAGGAGTGATTCTCTTTGCACACCTTGTGCGAGATGAGTTGCTCTTAGTGATTATTAATCTCATTTTAGCTTCTTAAAAAAAACTATTATAAATAAATAATATAAAATCTCCTTGAAATAAATTTGCCTAAAAAACATGAGAAAGTTGTTTTTGTTTTTTTTAACAAACAGTATGAGAAAGTTATATAAACATCATTTCTCCATGGAATAATACTGTGAAGTCATTTTGAAGTTAACAGCTTCTTACCTGTCACCTCAATTTCTTGCAATGACCTGTTATCTTTTGTTTTTTTGCTAATTTTTGATAAACTTTTTTATTAATATTTAAAATGAACACACTCTCAAAAGTAAGCTTGCTTTTGAGGACAATAGAAAAATATTCCTTAAAAACACAAATAAATAAGTATACGAATTATATAATTGCAAGTAGCACAAGTATTTTATTACTAATAATAAAGATTTTTGTAAAAAGAATATACTATTGGCCTAACATTTGTTTTTGGTCTTATTGAACTCCTTTTTTCTTTTTTCACAAAATTATTTTTTGGTCTAATTGACCTAATTTTTTCTTGGCTTAATAGCAGTTTTAATCCTTCAACTTTTTCAAAGTTGCGATTTTGTCCTCCTAAGAAAAAAAACTACAAAACCGCCCCCTAAGTTTTGCATCTGTGATAGTTTTGGCCTCCAAGGCAAAAAAAAAAAAACATGTGCCACCTCATTTAGGGTGCCACGTCAGCGTTGACCGAGTCAAAATTGGCATTGGGGGCTAAAACTGTCACATGTGCAAAACTTAAGGGGCGGTTTTGTAGTTTTTTTTAGGGAGCAAAAATCCAACTTTGAGAAAGTTAGGGGGTTAAAACTGCTATTAAGCCATTTTTTTATTGTGTATCACAATTTATAAAATCTGATCATATCAGTGTCCTAATCTTATTTGATACACTATCAAACATTAAATGTATATAACTCTCTTAATCCGTATCTGAAACTTGGATTATCTAACTCATTTCGCTAACTCGAATCTCTCTATTTTCTTTTTTTTTTTCTTCATAAATCGCATTCTTACGGACCACACCTACTTTTTGGTTAGTTTTGAAAGGAAAAAAGAAAAATAAACAGTCTGCATCATGATCAACTAAAATTTGATGCTTTCAAACGTAACGGCTGCAAAGTACACTTGGCCAGCCTACCACATGCAGCTTACACTATAAATAAGTCATTTCACTAATTTTATGACTTCAAAAACAATACAACTTTTCATTCTCATTTTTCTCTCAAACTTTAAAATATCTCTCCTCAATTTCTTATTTTGTTTCATATTTAAATTTCATTGTCACAAGGATATTTGTACCAACATCAGCTTGAGTAATTTTCTGGTTAGAGACCTCAGTTCTATAACCAGTCTTCTCTGGCACAACAGAAAAAGAAATATTCAAGGTTTGTTTTCTTGTTTCATTTTATTTCTTTTTGTTGTTTTATTAACATTAGAAATTTAGAATGTTAGTAGCCAAAAATAAACATTAATTAGAATTTTCATATAGTTATTTTAATCCAAACTTGAAGTAGGCAAATAGGTTTTGTATATTGTATATTCAAAGATTCATGATAGATTTGATTTTCATGTCTAAAATGATGGGGCCCTTCTTATCTTCATGTAAATTCATGACCATAAGAAATATATTGATATCTATGGTATAAATGTGCATTTATGGCTTTCACAAAAAATTAATAAATATTGTCTATTTTTCTGGAGATAATTTTAAGAAATGAAAATTTCACATCTTTGAAGTCATCTTTGTTTTTTATTAGTTTTCTTCTTATAAACTATTTCGGTGTCTCTGAACTCACCAACCGAACTAACTACGTGAGTATTTTTCATGTTTTAGCTAGTAATAGCATATGAAGTACGAATAGGGACACGGACACTGACACGCTGACACAGCTAATAATTTGAAGGAAAAAAAACACATTATTCATTGTAATTACAAGTGTCGGTGTCGTGTCGGTGTCGGACACGACACGTGTCCGACACCAGAACACGCCTAATCCGAGGAGTGTTCGTGCTTCATAGGTTATAGCTAACATGAATCTTTCATGAAATGTTAACATGATTCATAGTTTATGAAAAATATATTTCATACTGATTTTGACTATCTTTGTGTTTAGCAATGCCCTTTAAATTTTCTTCCAAAGGAAGTGCATGCTAAACTCAGGACATTGTTTTTATTTCTATCCAAGAGAGAAAATATTTTGAAGAAAGTTGATGAATATTATTTAAAGCTTGGTCATTGCTGTAAAGTTGATGGATATAGTTTTGTATGTAAAAGATTATTATAAGATTTTTTTTTTAAGAAAATGTTAGTGATTAGTTTTCTTGTTAGCAGAGATCGAATGCTAGACCTCTGCATAGAACTTCTTTGACGTTCCAACTCATACGACAGAGTTACACATTCGAGGACGATTATTTTCGGTTTGTAACCATATATATGCAAGATTATTGGTCAACACATCTAATCTTCCTTTATGGATCTGGATTTTGCAACCCTTTTAATCATTAATAAAAAAATTAATATAAACTATTTATATGTTTTTCAGGTGTAGCATCATGGAAAATCACATAACACTTGAAATCACAGAACAAGCTTCTCCAGAAATTCCATCACTAATTAAGTATATATCAACAAATGAACTTGATGGTTTTGATGCATTTGAATCTCAATTACCCAGCCCAACTTCCAAAGTAAGGCTCTTTCTTAAGTAGTTTTTATTGCTTATGACAGATTTTAGAATCTTTTACATTTGGAGACTGTCTTCAGCTTATTTCTATAAGTTTTTCTGAATGACTTATGAAAAAAGTTTGCAACTTATTAAAAAATGGGTTAATAGTGTTTTACCCCCTTGTAATATAGGTCATTTTCGGGTTTGTCCTCTGTAAAAAAGAAAATTGGATTCGGTCCTTGTAAGATAATTTATTTTTTGGTTTTGGACCTTCATGGTAAATTTCACCCCTGTAATTTGAGAAAATTTCAGTTTACCCCCTGTAATTTGAGCAAATTTTTGTTTACCCCTTGGTAATTTGAGTAAATTTCGGTTTACCCCTTGGTAATTTGAGTAAATTTCGGTTTACCCCTTGGTAATTTGAGTAAATTTTGGTTTACCCCCTTACACATCATCGATTTTGTACAGTCAGATGGCCTAGGGGTATTCTGAAATAATTTATTTTTACAACGACCGATCCAAAAAATAAATTTACATGGGGCAAACCCAGAAATGACATCTATTATAGGGGTAAAGCACTATTAACCCATAAAAAATTATTTGACTTTATTTTATCAGTTGTTATAGAAATAAGGTCAGTTTGGATATATTGACTTATTTTAGCTTATCTACTAACATAAGCATTTGTGTTTGGCACCCACTTGGATTGACCTGGTGGTAGTGTTGGTTTGGGACCTTAAAATGTACTCCTTTTAAGTTCTCAGGTTCGATTCTATTTGGTGCCTAAAAAAACACTTGTGTTCTGTAGAGCTGATGAAAACAACTTATGTCAAATCCATATGTTGTTTTTAGCTTATTTCCATAAGCTCTCCAAAATATCTTATGAAAACAATTTATGAAAAGTCCATAACTTGTTTCCAGCGGTTTTTTCCATGAAATATTTAGAATAGTTAACGAAAACAACTTATAGCTTGTATGAAAATAACTATGACATGTCCATAAGTTGACTTCAGGGTTTATTTCCATAAGATCTTTGTAATAGTTTAACTAAAAACAACTTATAGCTTATATGAAAATAATTTAACTTTATTTTATCTTTTCTTTTAAATATAGCTTATATTAAAATTACAAACATTGACACCACACACGACACAAACAAAGAAATATTGGCACCGATATTAATTTAAGATAATGTCATAATTCAATGTAATCACATGTGTTGGTCGTATCGTGTCAGTATCAGACGTGATACATATCCTATACTGGGACACGTCTAACCCGAGGATTATATGTGCTTATCTCTTTATCCAAACAAGACTTTATGACATAACTAAAATCTAACTTTTTTCATGTTTGTTCAATAGGAAACTGAGGAAGCATCACCTACATGCCAACAAGATGAACCATTAGTCATCAATCATCAAAGAAAGCCTTCAATTTCTATAAGCATGCCACTTTGTTATGAAGAAACTCAACTTCAACCACAAAATCACAACAGCAATGACAAGAAAGTTTTCTTTAGTGGAGAAACTGTTATTATCAAAGATGATTTTCCATCAGGAATTGCAATGTCTGAGCCTCCAAGACAATCAAAATTTAAGTCTCAACCAATGCCAAAAGGAGTTGCTTACCAAGATGGTCCTCAAACTCAGAAGGCTAATAATCATAATCATAATCAACCTGGAATCAAGATGTTTAGAGATAAAACATTTGACTCGTTTAAAACATGGTCGGGTGGACTCGAAAGACAATTATCAATTCTACGTGGAAAAGAACCGATTGAAAATGCACAAGATGGTAAGAACACTCCAAGAAGCTTTGATAGGCCTTTACCAGTTGATAGGTATTTTGATGCATTGGAAGGTCCAGAATTAGAAACTCTTAAGTCATCAGAAGAGATAATGCTACCTCAGGACAAACAATGGCCGTTTCTTCTCCGGTTCCCCGTTTCATCGTTCGGTATATGCCTCGGAGTAAGCAGCCAAGCAATTCTTTGGAAAACACTAGCCACATCACCTTCAACCGAATTTCTTCACATAAGTCCCAAAGTAAACTTAATCTTATGGTACATCTCCACGGTACTTATAGCTACCGTTTTCGCTGTCTATATTCTCAAACTCATTCTCTACTTTGAAGCAGTTCGTCGTGAGTACTACCATCCGATCCGTGTTAACTTTTTCTTTGCACCATGGATAGCTCTCTTGTTTTTAGCACTCGGCGTTCCTCCATCCGTTACCAAAAACCTACATCAATCACTATGGTATATTCTAATGGTACCGATATTTTTTCTCGAGCTTAAGATTTACGGACAATGGATGTCTGGTGGACAAAGGCGGCTTTCAAAGGTGGCGAACCCTTCGAATCATTTATCGATTGTTGGAAATTTTGTCGGAGCATTACTTGGTGCATCAATGGGACTAGTAGAAGGACCTATTTTCTTCTTTGCTGTTGGACTTGCTCATTACATTGTGTTATTTGTGACACTTTATCAAAGACTTCCAACTAATGAGACACTACCTAAAGAGCTACATCCAGTGTTCTTTCTCTTTGTTGCAGCACCTAGTGTTGCTTCAATGGCTTGGGCTAAGATGCAAGGTTCCTTTGATTATGGATCAAGAATTGCTTACTTCATTGCCTTGTTCCTTTATTTTTCCTTGGTAAGTTTTATTGTCACACTTTTACTTGAAATATGCATAATTAGTTATCATTGAGTAAAGACCTGTTTAGTTTATAATTTTGTAGGGGCAATTAAGTCATTGAAATACTAAAATAATATTAAAAAAAATGGTTTTACTTTTATTATGGTTTCTTCAAAGTAATTTCAGAGCCTAAATTGACCAACCTAAATAAGACTATAAATTCATGGACTAAAATGAACCATCAATTAAACAAAACTCTCCTATCAATAGATTTTTGGGGGTGATTTCAAGTCCGAAATCGATCGATCCAAAAACACTAATATGATTAATATTTTAAAAATTAAATTTTAAGGATCAAATTACCTGACCTGGAAAATTTCCAGAGATTAAATCAATGCTTCATTCTTAACATGATGATATTCACTCCTACTTTTATATTCAATATAAAACTAGACCTTACATAAATGTCTCATTTAATCTAAGAATTTTCATTTTTTATGAAATTGATGAAATTTACTCACTAGTTTTATATGTATTTACAGGCTGTAAGGATCAATTTCTTCAGAGGATTCAAGTAAGTTACATTATATCTTCCTTATTTTTTATATTGTTTAATTAATTTTCTTCTACTATTGAATTTTCTTTCATAAATTAATTTTTTATGTTAATTTTACAGATTTTCTCTTGCATGGTGGGCCTATACTTTTCCAATGACAGGTGCAGCAATTGCAACAATAAGATACTCAAATCAAGTACCAAATATTGTCACTAAATCATTGTGTGTTGCATTGGCTCTAATCTCAACATTCACAGTTATGGCACTTCTTGTATCAACAATATTGCATGCATTTGTCTTCAGAGACCTCTTCCCTAATGACATTGGTATTGCCATAAGTGATAGAAAAAGAAAGTCACATAAAAAGTGGTTAGGGTTTAGATATGGAAGCCAGGACTCTAAAGAGATTGAAAATTACTTGAAGTTTGTGAACACTGATGATAGTAGTTTGGAAGATTCTACCACACAACCGTCCTCGAGCGGCACTGATCAGAATTCGCCAAAATAAGGATATTTGGTTGCAGGGTTCTAAGTAAGGGTCTGAGACGATCCAGGCTATGAGAACAATGTTTTTGATGTCTCAACGTTTGATCTCAATTCTCTTTGATATCAACGATCATGATGTGACTGTGAATATTTAATAAAGGGTCCACAACAATCTAAGCTACGACATCAATGTTTTTTATGTCTTAGCATTTGATCTTAATTCTCTATGGTATCAAGGATCGTGAAGTGACCACGGACGTTAGCGTGATTTAAAACCTTGTTTGTTTGTTTGGTGAATGGTCTTTTTGAAGAAAAGAAAATTATTATGAGTGTATTTGCATGTAATAATATTATGTAGTAAAACATGTGAGGAACAAAAGTGGGAGAGTGGTTTTAATGTTCCAATGACCATGTGTGGTGGTAGAGTATGAAGGTTTGTGTAGGATGAGTAGATTTTTGTAGAAACAGTTCCTACCTACTTTGTAAAATAAGTGAGGTGTTGATTATATTTAAGTAAATTGTTATCATTGAGGCCAAAGAAATATGTAGTAGTTGGTGTCCGTTGCATACCCAACTAGATCTATAATTAACTTTCACACAAAACCAAAAAAAAATTTCCTTTGCATTGTATGTTTGGGATAAATATTGAAATATATTTTCGTAAACCTGGAAATAACAATGTAATTTTTAAATTAAGGAGCCAATTAAGATGCTTGTAATTATAACTTTTTGTAGTAATGTTAATCTAATACTTTGTTTAAAGACAATCTTATTTTTTTTAAGTGAATAATGAATTTAAGAGTTGGATTATTTCAAGAAAGTTGAGTACCTCATACTTATCAAAGATGAGATTATCATCAGTCTTTTGTATTAGTCTTTTATAGTGTTAGACCCTAAGAGTTTTGCTTTTTAAAAAATAGACCAGACCGAGCATCTTGTTGTCTTAGGGTGTCTTTGCTTTAATTGTTGTTTGTCTTGTTGGCTAAGTGTAGCCTTTAGTCCACCGGCACTCTTGGTGTATCAAAACTTTTGTGCGGTGTTTTGTTGAACTTGCAAGTAAATGATTTTTTGGGTTCTCTGCAACCCTTCATAGGTGGGTATAGAGTTTGCTCAATTTGATGCTGAGTTCGTATATTTATTAATAAAATTTTAATTATCAACAAAAAGGTACTCAATCCATAGAGAATTTTAAACATTGATAAACTAAGGTTTTTAAACTCTTTTAAGACAAGAAAATGGATTATTATATCAATCCGAAAATACATAAGTTGAATACAAAAGTTAAATTTTGTTTGTATTATTTGCTCAACCAGGATAACTTATTGTTTATATTTAAATCAGAACTTTGTTGGAGGAATCTAAATAGTTTCAACACTTTGTTGTCAACTCTAGGCATGTTGTATACTACCAGTATGGGTGGACATCGGTTTAGATCCAAACCCTCAATCCGAGCCAATCTCCGGGTGAAGAACAACAACCACCATTTTAACCCGAACCAAATGTGTAAACTTGTATCGAGTTGATCGGGTAAATTCAGGTTGACCAGTAATTACACACCCCTGTTGGATACAATTGTAGTTAGTTGGTAGATTCAAATCTACCAGTATGATGTAATGACCGTTGGGAACCTAAACACCATATTTGATGTTCATTTTGGCCTACACCACATTGATTCGTAACATAAAGGCAACATCTTTTCCCACTGCAATTATTTTCTCGCGCACCTTATGTAGTTCGGATTATAGAATCCAAACGGCAAAAAAAACCATAAAACCCTACAAAACAGTTAAACATTTTGGATTTTACGAATAGGATGCTCGACAAACTTATAGGGTGCAAAAAGTAACACCTTATACAAATTGATAGATAATAATGGGTTATTCTTAAAAGTATTACTTAAAATTCTAGTGAATATAATTTGAGAAATGCTATGGACACTCTCTTGTTAACACTCTCTTTAACACTCACTCTCTTATTCGATAAAACCAATGTATGACCCACAACTTTAAGTGGAACTCATTTCCAAAGTGTAAAACCCACCATGGTTTAAGCCAATTAGAAAATGAGTGTTGAAGAGAGTGTTGAAAAGAGAGCGTCGTTAACACTACTCATATAATTTATATTCACTTAAAATCAAGATTTAGTAGTCTATTAAGTGTTTAAATTGAAATAAAAACAAGTGATTAATTAATATGAAAAGAATTCACTTAAAAACACCAATAACAGTAGTTGGAGTGGGATGCTCTAATAGTTTTGGGTGAGAGGTCAATATATTTCTCTGAAATACAAATATAGTACAGCTAGATAGGTTGGACCATATATTTGGGTCAATTTTGATTCTCTCTTTGGTGATTAATTAATAACTTTGTACTAAGCATTTGCTTTTACTTCGGCATATGTCATTTTCCTTCTTACCATATCGATTGAAACTTTGGCCAAGGACAAAACTATTGCACTAAAAGATGTGTGTCATTGTGTATCAATCATATAGAAGCAAATGTAAATTAGTAGTAACCAAGAAAAACAAAAAGAATCTGACTATGGATGGAAATGGCACAAATCCACTATTTCACACATATATTTACAATTAAGATGGATACAAATTTAAGTATGTGTATAATATAAGGAATTCACCCAAAAAAAAGTGTATTATACATGGAGTATATGTTTTCTTTTTTGAATATATGGAGTATATGATAAAATAACTGTTATTTATCTCATGTTGAAAAATACTAGTATGTTTTTAATTCTTTTGCTCGGGACCATGAAATTTTCCTACAAGAAAACTTTGGCCTTAGAGTTGAGGAAAAACCTACATTGATGATATGATGACAATAATCAATAATGTTGGTCATTTCTTTTTGTGACTAAAATAAGGTTGGACTTGGAGTTAGGATATAATGAATGAATAATATTTTAAGAATAATAGCCCTATTTATAGCCAAATAAATAAGTTTTGTTTATATTTTGTCTTCTAAATATGAGTAATTTTTTACTTAACTTTGTTGGAGGAATCAAAATAAATTAATGTATTCATTACTATCATTGAAGTTTGTAAGATTATAGTATATTGTAGTTTCTTGCTCTATTTGTAGTTGTAAAATATGGAGAAGTGCATGGGATTTTGCAAACTCATACATGATATTTTCTAAGAATTTATTTATTTCTCAAAACGTTTTTTGCTTCCATATTGTACAATACCATATTAATGTCATTTTGTGGGTTTAATCGCAGGTACTGAATTATGGTTGTTGAGCTTCAATGATCATTCAGGAATAAAGATATGGCTCCCTAAAAAAATGGCAATGGCAATGTATTTTATGAGAGAAATTGTGCATATTATTTTAGTAAAAAAAACTATATTATAACATTTTTGGGTTGTAAATGTTGATTTATGTTCAACTTAAGTGGAGAATTAAGACACATACATGAGGAAATGACAATTACTTATTTTGATTCTTCCAATGGGAAATTTACTTTTTTTCTTCATCAATTTTTTTTTCTTCAATATTAGTGAACATTTTTGTTTTTTTATCATTAACATCACACATTAAATTGATATAGTAGAAATAATGAATTTTAGAATAAGAGAGAGTGGAGAATAAGAGAGAGTGAGAATAAGCTCTTTTAGAAGTGTCACATAGACATAATACTTGCATATGATTAATTCAAGTTTTTTTTTATAAAGATATATAGATAGGTATAGATACGTACTAGGTAATTGTTATCATATAGTACTATTCAAGAACAAATAATCAACACTATCTAACATTCCAACTAAAATTTCTAAACCTAACATTTTTATTCAATATATTCCCATTCCCATCACAACACAACACATATCTCACAATCAAGTATCTCTCTTCCACCAAAAACACAAACACAGTACCACAATCCAATGATAGAACAAGGTGGATTGCTTATAGAACAAGGTGGATGCTTGTGAAATTATATGTATTTATACCGAATGAAGCTACAAACAAGTATTTGTATTCCTTGTGAAATTATTACAACCAACAACCTTTCTAATTTTCTCTATCAAATTGGTTCATATAAAAGAGAAGTAACATTGATAAGTTTTCATGTCCTAATCTTGCATTATTAGTGAACTAGACTATGGTAAAATAAACACATTTATCAAAGGGAGGGATTACTAATATGCCTCTATAAATTAGAGGAAATTTTTTTTAGTCCACACATGATAAGTGTTCGTCTCGTACATTGAATTTGTTTGCACACTTTAAAGTATATATAGTATTTGAGTGGTTCTAGATTGCGCGATACTCTTTCTCGCACGACTCGAACGACAATGTACAACATACAATTTGCTTTGTAAAAACAAACAATTCAAAACGCCAAATACTTCACATAGTAGCCTACAAGTATTTGTATTCATAGTGATACAATTGCAAAGCATTTTAGTACTAAGATAATATAAACTCTACTGGAAAAGACAAAACACACTCATAGTATCACTTAATTTGGAGATGTACCATTCACCACACCACAAGATCCATAATTTGTGATTTCTTGTAGAAAAAATGGATCAATATTTTAACGGGTCATTTTGCTTCAAAAAATAAAAAATAAAAGAGATTAACCAAAAAAATCTATTGTGCGCTTTAGGATTTCCCAAATAGAGTTAGATCCGTTGACACCAAATCCCAACCATTCATTTAAGGTTGATCAAAGGCTCATAATTCTCATTAAATGGTCTTCATAAATTTTCAACTTTCTTGATCCACCGAATCAGAATCACCAAAACTCCTGAAATTTGTATATGCATCGAGGATAGACAAAATTTCAATTGAATTCATGTTGTAATTCTAGAGTTTTATTTTATTTCAAAAGTTAATTAGAAATATGATTTATTTTACTAAACTATTAATTTGACCACACTTTGATATACGTGGTCAAAGTTGTAAATGTGGGTTGGTACTGGTGCTTGAAATTAGCCTTATTTATAGTTTTCTCTCTGAACTGTTACATTTATGTTTTTGCTTTGACCATGTGTTAATTACTTTCTAATTATAAGGAACCACCAAACTTGCTCACTATACAAAACCTTACGGTTCTTTTATTTTCACAGTAGAAAAAACACACTTGTTACAGAGAACTCACCACAACTCTGATGTATATATCCTTTCTTCTTTTCTCCAAATAAAAGTGACCCGCACAACTCACTACAACAGAGTAATTGTCAAAAGAGAAAAATATCCACACATACATACTCTCTCATTTTCATGTTTTTCTTTATGCAAAATTATTTTCTCTCATCCAAATATTGAGTTTCTTGTTGTTACATCTCCAGTTATCTTTGAGATACATTCGAGCTGTTCTGACACCTTCGGCTATGATTCATACCGAGGAAGACCTGTTGTATCCTGGGAGGATATGCGCTAATGAGGCGGATAAAATCCTCAAGAACAGTGATTATGTCATGCCTCAGGTTACGCAACAATGTGTGTTAGTTTTGCAGGTTTCCTCTAACTTGATTTGTGAAGATTTGATGGAGCTGTCGCCAACCAAATTCGAGAAGTTCCTTGTGCTTTATTTTACTTTATTATTAGTCATATTTATTTGTTATGATATTTCTATTTAAATTCTTATATGTGATAATTTCCACTCTAATTTTACAACAATTCATTGATGCACCGAATCAGAATCACCAAATCCATGGATAACTCCTTAAATTTGTATATGCACCGAGGAAGTTTTTCATGTTACTAACACCATAAAAATAATTAATTATTATATATCCATTGTTTTACATTCAGATATGTGCAAATTCAAGAGATGCAAACAAGAAACAGTATTAACGGATGGTGGCAGAAGATAACAATCTTTTTAAAAGAAATAAGAGTATCGTGTGATGATGTTCTTCATTTTAGATTTTCAAAAACAATAAGTGTATGCTATTGAGTGGTAGAATACACACACAGTAATATTTTCAATTCATTCTAAACAATAATATCTTGAAAGTATTTTAATTATTCAGTTATGGAGTATTTCGATTTTCCAGACAAGAGAATAAGAGGAATTATGAGAGGATTATGTTTCCAATTCGGGTTTTGTAATCATTAAAAACAATAATTATCTTGTGAGATTGAAAAAAGATACACAATAAATAAAAATGTGGTACTATTATTAACCTTTGATTAAATAAAATCAACAAACTGAGTCAACGGATCCTGACTCTCCCAAATAATAATAACTATTAAATATCAGTCAATGATTCTCTTTAGAAATTATTTGAAGATCTCAGTTATGATTGCTAAGAACTGTAAATTTAAAGTAATTTAATTATTTTAAAAAAAAAAACCAGATTTTTTAGGAAACTTGCTTCCTTTGGCTCCGGCGGCGATGGTGGTTGTTAGCATTGAGAAGAAGATGGGGAAGCTGGTGTTGATGGTGGTAGTGTGAGGGGAGGATATTGAGGTGGAGTTGATTTACCATCAAAATATCGCAAATATGCAGTTGCAAAATTTGGACTTTTAGGACAGTAGCGGAATCCAAAAGTAGAAGCTCTATGGAGAAAGTGATTTCCTGAATCTTGAATTCTTCTCCGATGGAGGTGAAATCGGATGTAGCAGTGATATGTTGAATGTTGGATTCTTCTTCAGTGGATGAAGAATTGGACGTATCAGTGATGTGGTGTGTAAATGATGATGTATAACATGATGAGGAACTATGAGGATGCTTGTGAATGATGACTAATGATGCTATTATTGTTTAATAGCGAAAAGAAGGGCACTCACGTGCCCGGCGTTCAATTCTTTTTATTGAGGTAACATTTGAAAATTATGAATTATGAACGGTGTTTTTTTTTTTATGAAATTTTGATTTTGATTAAAACTAAAAATATAAATGGTTGTTGCTTTCAAGTTATAACAAACCAAACTAATCATGATTATCTATTTCAATGGCACCAACAATATAACAAAAAAAAATTAAATTTTTTTTTTTTAATGACACCAACAACAATTTTTATTATAGAAAAAGATGTTTAAAGGTATAAGGGTTAATAGGTCTTTACCCTCTGTAATATAGGTCATTTCCGGTTTTTTCCCTGTAATTTTTTTTTATTTACCCCTGTAAAAACAAATTTGTTTTGATTTACCACCCCTAATAGGCCAAACAAAAACGAAAATTTCTTGAAAAAAAAAATTGGTTTTTTTTAATGGGGGTAA
>Ga0315915_1006004_pt1 | contig 14999 bp, 11 predicted proteins | sample MpolbnodulesMG_FD_207738 | JGI IMG/M metagenome (GOLD analysis project Ga0315915, IMG submission 207738) | Medicago polymorpha root nodule microbial communities from Los Angeles, California, United States - branched nodules | ecosystem: Host-associated > Plants > Roots > Nodule | place: USA... | reverse complement strand
ACACCCTCCCTCCCTCCCTCCCTCTCTCTCTCTCTCTCTCTCTCTCTCTCTATATATATATATATATATATATAGACACACACACACACACATCTTCATATTAAACACTTTTTCTAAGATCTTAGTAGAGTGTGAGGTCTAAATTGTTAGGGTGTTATAGGACTTGTAAGATTTGTTTCTCTCAAGGGTCTTGGTGGTGGATCAAAGACCTGAAGAAAAGAAGGCACTTTTCACCTCCACAGGATCTTGAGGGTTGTTTCTTAACTACTCAAGGTTCAAGAGGGATCAAAGCTTCGAACATAGCAAAAACGATTTTTAGGAGTATAAGTTCAAAGGATTGCGTGGAACCTTGCAGATTCGAAGACCTTGTAGGTGTCCAATTTCAAGAGGTCTTGAAGATTGGATCTTGTGTGATTGCTTGCACAAAAGATAAGGGAATCGAAACAATCTTTGTAATCATACACTTGTAAACATTTTTCATCATAGTGGAAGACCGTGATAGAGGTGTTTTCTATACACTTGTGTATATGAATTCATTGTGCGAAGTGATTATTATTTGAGATTTCACCGATTCAATTTTCTCACAATCAAAGTTGAAAATTAACTTCAAACAATTACTTCATATACCCTGTGTTCATTTTTTATTAGTGATTTATTGTTAATAGGTTTGGTTTAAGATAGTTTAGTTTTGTGATTTGATTGTGATTATTGATTGTTGAATTGTATAATAAGATTCGACAATGAACTTCTCATTCATATTTGAATCTTTATTTCTTTACATTGTTATATTCATATCATCATAATCAAGCACAATCTGATAGTCATAATCGTATTTTAACATACGCTTTTGCAAACTTTTTTAAAATTGAAAAGCGCTATTCACCCCCTTTAGCGCACTCTTGGTATTGTCATATAGACTCACAAATTACATATTGCTACTTATTTAAAATGCACAATTTAACATATGAAAAATTTCAAATTACATTTTTAACTGCATAATTTTCTTCTAGTAAGTATTTAAAGGCAATACTAGATTGTCCTTGTAAGCATAACTCAACTGGTAAGGACATTACATTATACATGCAAAAGCCAAGTTCAGACCCCATATTATACACTTATTCACCTTTAAGGTGAAATTCTAGTCACTAGACCACTTTACCAAAAAAAAAAAACTAGATTACTCATAATAGTTTTTTTTTACAACAAGAAATTATTCCATTTCATTAGCAATAATAGTTTGGATACAAGCATGAAAAAACGTGGCCGCCCTAGCAAAACTATAAGCAACCTCATTTGTTTGTCTCCTAATAAACTCAACCTACGAGTTTGTAATAAAAGATGAGAATGAAATTCTACACTCTCTAATAATAGATCCATGTTCAGCTTAGAGACATATTTCAATTTTGGGGTTTGAGTTTTGATTGATGAAATTGGGAAAATAAATTGAAAAACAAAGGAAGAGTGGGAGGAGGCTTCATATGTGGTGCTTACATGACTTCCTTTGTTAGTCCAGTCAGCGCAAAATTGACGGCAAATGACCAAACATGCAAAGAGCAAAAATGTTGGGGACTAAAATATAATAAAGTTAAAGTAGGAACTAATGTTGAAAGCTCACATATTTGTAGGGACCTAAAACATATATAACACAGATAAATAACATTACAGATACAATACAGATCAGCCTGTTTAAGTATACTTCCCTTGATTGAACTACATATCTGTGCGCATTGTTGCTCAATGTGATTCTTCCCGTTTTCTTTTGGTGAAAAGTACTTTGTACATAACAAAATCTTGTAACAGAATGTTCCACAAAATTAGTGGGATTCTACTCCCAAATAACACATTTTCTATTACTTTCATCTTTGTATTCAAATATTATTTATTATTTATTTTTGTGAACATGTTACATACATTACTTTCACATCCTCGGAAAATTTCAAACCATGATCATGGTTTCTAAGCCTAATCTTTGTAGTAATGTGAGTAAGAGAAAACCTAAGTGTCACACCAACTGTTTCCTGCAGAAATAACATGAAATGCTCAGTTATCTACATCAAACAAGTAAATCAACAATACCCTACAAATACTCAGAAGAGAGAATGTTATTGTCACCTCTAAGTTTGAAGTATACGGGACCATATTTTTCTCAAGGAGCTAATAAGCTTTGTATGGCCAAAAAGATGTCCTTCCGTGATTCTTTCGGCGGTAGGTCCCATTTCATGAACGAATTTGACAGATTCTGACAGTCTATTGAGAAGATTCATCAATGCGATTACTTCATTCCTTTGTAGTTGTAGCTGAAAGACCATCAAATGCAACGTCAATTCAGTTCAGTTGTTCGTAGCAAGCAGAGATAAAAACATTTGAAAACAGAATGTATAGTAAATTTCTCTTACCTACATAAATATGCATTTTTGTTCGAATTACTACTATCATATCCTTATTTTGTGAGGAACTAAGGACAGTGGGTTGGGCCTAAGCCCCATTTAAGAGCTGAGCATGGGAGTTTGGAAGAGTATAGCTTATGTGGCAGTTAGTGGAGAGAAAATGGAAAGGAGAGAATTTAGTATCTTTTTAGTTGGAAACCTTATAATTTTAGCAGAAAGAGAAATGTATCTTCTCTGTGGAGCTTTTGCTCAGGGTTACAGCCTTACAGGAGGTTTCGTTCTGTAATACAACTACTTTGGTAATCAATAATTCAACCTCTAGTTCTCTTCGATTTAGGTTCGTACCATCATACGATTTTGTAAAACTATTGGGTGTTGAAGGTTTAAACATGGAAAGAAAAAACAAAACAACTATATATATTGTATTAATGCAAACAACAGGAAATTTTAGCAACATATGATGCAGATACTAGCCACAGAAAGAACTACAAACCTCACAATGATATAAGAGATAAAAATCCACTAGATTACAATTTCATATGTCTGGAAGAAGGAAAGGTGAATGGAATTAAGAAATATGTATGTTTGACTTCAGGATTTAAATGGCAGAAGAATAAATTTAAAGGTCAATGCAGCAGCAATTTGATTTAACGTAGCATATGCATAAAGGAAGCAAAAACAACACTCTAACAGATGTACTTACTGTTTGAACCATGTTTTCTGGACCATCATCAGAGAAGAGAATCTTTAATGCTGTTCCAAGACCAAGAACCTGGAGCTTTCCCCATAATCGACACTTCTCACATCCTACACAATCCATCAACGCACTGCATACCACAGAAATAATTCCATTGCCATGAGTCAAACAATGTAAATTGAATCAGCAATATAACATAGCAGATACAAGGAGCGTTTTTTTGTAGAATAAAGATAAATATATGTTTAAATAAGCAATTAAAAATTCCAGATAAACCAACTTTCAGAAAATGAGAAAATAAAATTCTAAAACACAGATAATATAAGGCAGAATACATACCACAGGACAAAAATTACTTTAGGCAAAACCCATATATATATATATATATAAAAAACGTTTTACAAACCATAGAACAAATCTGTTAATCTATGGTCTTTCCTACACATTCATTAGCATATAAAACACGTCCACTGTGCAAGTCAACAAAGGATATTATTTAGTTAAAATATGAGAGCAGTGTCACCCATTAGTTTTAGTTAATACCTAATGTTTCTGAATTGATGTTGAATTTTTTGTTTTAGCTCAGGTCCACTTTGTCCTCTCCACAACTTGGCTTCATCAAATGGAACTGGACATGCAGCTTGAAGCTTGGGGTTGTAAAGTAGCTGTTTTATCAAGGATTCTGTTTTAAGGTCCTCATTAGGGTTACTCGTGTTGTACTCAGCATGCTCAAGATAATCTGCAGCCTACAGTGATATGTATATTGCATCAATAATACATTTAACTGTAAATTCTAGAAGAAAAATAATATCAAGATCAATCAATTAAAATCAAGGCAAATTATACTCACTTTGGTTACTGCTCGCAGGACAAAGAGAAAAGTGAAATACAAATTTCTGACACGATCGGGGTATTGAAGGACTCGGTCATACATCAAAGTAAGATTTTGGCCCCACTGCAATAATAAAAAGGAAGGAAAGAAGTCAGTATCTTCTTAAGTTAAAATGATTTGTATTAGAGAAACAATTTATAGTGTTGCCAAATTATTTTAGTGCATAAGAAAAAAGCACTTTACAAGGTCCATTACACCAAAACAAAATTGAATAAATTATAACTTTAACATTGAACATAAAAAGCATAACAGAAGACTACCGACATGCTTAAATCTGCTATACTGTATTGGTTCCACAAAAGCAACAAAAATGTTTATTTAGAAACAGAAATCAGCTACTTCAGAGAAGAGGAAAACAAGATTTACCAAATTGCTAGCTTCTTCAAGTAGGTAATCAGCAGCAATATGTACTGATATGGAGGAGTGAAGACCTGATATCAATTTATACAAAATCTTTTCCTCTTGGCATGATTCTTGCGAAAGATCTACAAAAGACAGACATTTCTAGTTATAAAATATACACACCTTACATAATACTCGTGCCATCAGTTTCAGTTCCTCTTCTACGATAATTATATTGATCCGTTTCAAAATATCTTTCAATCAAGATATAAATGTCAAGAACAGACTAATATTCACTTCACAATTGACCAACCAGATATTAGATTGTTAAAAAAAGTGCAACATTTTCCTGTCTTTCTGAAGACGACTTACATTTGGGGCAGTTCTCAGAGTAGACAGCATCCCATATCCTTCTTGCAGATGTACCGGTGTAACCAGTATATCTTTCAGGATTCAGTTGAAGATTCACATATGTCATCTCATCTGTAAATGCAACCATTAAGACAATTATTTTCTTCCCTCAAAAAAAAAAAAGACAATTATTTTCTAAAAAAAAAAAATTAAACATTATAAAATGATTTAATTGGATATGTAAACAGTGTAAAGATGAAGTATTTTACACTGCATGTGAGTTCCATTGTGCTACTAATACCTCTTTAAAAGGTATACTATATAATATTTCCGTTACTTACGATAACTGCAACTATAAACAGAAAAATATTCACACTTGAACTAGTAGACAGACAGAGTAGCGCACCATCGTCTGTCTCATCATCATTTGTCCATGGATTGTCTATTTCTGGCCATCCTGTGAAAGCTTTACTATCCAAAGTACGGTCAACAGCTGCCTCAGGTTTTCCTTCTTGACAAACAAGATCATTCAACGGAAGGCGCTTAGGCTTCTTAAATGACTCTGGGAATTCATTTTCTGGGCATTCACATACACTGCAGTCCCGCAACCGGCACATGCCATCATCAGGCCAAAAAGGGCAGTCACACCATAGCTTAGCCTACACAGATTTCATCTACTAATATTTAGCGCATAAGAAGCACATGAGGGTTGACAGAAGGGGAAAATAAGAAACAATTTAGTAATAACATTTCTACATTTAGTGCATCGAGAGTTATTCATGTTTTTTTTTTAACGGCAAAATTTATAATAACAAAGTCTCTGCAGAAGACAAACAGAGACTGGCAAGACAGAAACAACATAGCAAAGGGCACCGTATATAGGCAGAACACCCAAAAGAAAACTCATACACCTTGTACATCAAAAACAGATCTCACATCATGCAAGCGTAATCCTCAACACCATTCACAGTTCAAACTTTGTATATCAATTTAATTAATATTCATTGTAATTTTGATTTTCATACTTAACAATGGTAGAAAGTTAAATATTTAAAATCCATAATTCTGGTTAGATTAGTTTGAGCTAAGGCACAAGGTTCAGTTGATAATGCAGATGGCAGCACATTGACTCGATTATAATGCTTTTACAACATATGGAGTTCTTTCTGATTTCTCATATTGTTCACCAAATCCAAATTTGAATAGTCCAGTGATGAATAAAATCTTAAAAAATAATCAATAAACAAGCTGGAACAAAGAATTCTACTAAAACTCCTTTACTAGAAAGGCCTCTCGGAATTCAAATTCTAAATTGTGTTGTTGGATGAATCAGATACTACCAATCATTACCCGTCACTAAAGAGGTAAAAGAAATCAAATACTACTAAATTCAATATAGAAAATACAATAAAAATGTTTCTTGTAAACCTAATGTTTTAATCGATCTGCAAACACAAAATGTAGACATAAGAAATGACAACAAGCAAACCTTAAAATACCGAAAGAATGGGGTTTTCACAAGCTCTTGGAGAGATGGGTACAACACTTCCTCATTAAGATTGTCCACAGTTTCATAATCACAACAACAATCCTCTACCATACCACTATACTTCGGTGTACCCTGCAACAGTCACAGAAAAATAAATTCTATACTATTAATTCAACAAAAATTGATCAGACAAAATTTCTAGCCACACAACACCAATTGCGGATCACAAAAAAATAGTATTTTGTTCAAATTCCACCACGCAGTAGTGTTATGGCTGTTATTTGACAATGTGTACAAAATCGCAGAACATAAGTGGTTTGTTATAATCCCACTACACTATAGCACCTATTTGACAACACAGCAAAACGCAGAAAACAATTTATGCAAAACACATCTCTGCATTTCTACTGCAGACAAACACATTACTTTCATAAATCATTTAGATCGGCTTATGGCATAAGCGCTTATATACAAGCACCTCTATAATAAAAGACGAAAATAACATTGTTTTCATATAAACAATAAGCTATTTTGGAGAACTTATGAAAATAAGCTGAAAACGGCTTATGAACATGTCATAATCTGTTTTCATTTATTCTCTCAAACAGTCTCACAAATGCTTATGTCAGTAGATAAGCTCAAATAAGTCAATCCAAACTGCATGCACAGAAAACAATTCAAGCAGAATTTAAAGCAAGAATTTAACATTACAATAAATCATCAAGAATTGAAATAAATTATCAAAATCAAGATTAAAAAAACATAATTTACATAAACAACACAATGCATTGAGATTCAGAATTTCACAATTCAAGTTAAAATGCAAAACACAAGAACAACATGTATGCATGGATCTGAAAGAAAAGTGAAGTGAGAAATTGAATATACCATAGCACACTGACACGCTTTTCCAATGACACCAAAAAGAGAAATTTTTGAAGAAGTTCTTGAAGAAACGGAAATTGCAACAATGGCAGCAATAAGAGGAATAACAACCCAGACCCATTTCCCTCCAAAACCCTTATTTTTCTTCTTCAACTCTGAATTCACCATCACGCTTCTTCTTTTTCGCTATAAGAGAAAAGAGTCAACACGCTGAATCGCGAGTCAACGCGTTTTATTCTCCGGTGCAGAATCGCCGGAGAAGAAGATCGGTGAAACGGGTCGGGCTTCGTGACCCGTTTATTCTAAGAAACTAAAAACCGGTGCAAGTAGTAATAAGAGAGAAACGAAACGCGGCGTTTTGATTGAATCCTTTACTATGTCTGAAACGTTCGAAAATATTTTGTATATGGAAGAAGCAATTAGAGACGTGAATAATAATGAATGAGAAATAAATAGAAAAAATAATATAGTTGAGTTGATGAAGGAAAGTAAAAATTATGGGCGTTGATGGTTTTATTTTTACCGGCAAGAATATTCTACAAAATCTAGTAAGTCATATGTTTCTTGTCCAAAAAGAAAAAGGTTTTTTATTGATACAAAATTACCTTTTTTCTTTATATTATTAATTTTATTCTTTATTACTTTAGAGATCACTTGTCCTACAATATACAATTTTATTACCAACTTATTTTTTTTGTTTATAGGACGGTGATTTAAGTTTTTTTAAACTAGATTTTTGAGTTTGAATATTTTTCATGAATAAAGTGGTTGAAATTTGAAAAGAGACGTTTATTTAAAGTTGTCAGTCTTTTAATAAAGATTAGATATTAGAAAAATTGGTCCTAATTTATCCAACATTACTTGAATCTGATCGTGAGAGATCTCTTTTAATTTAATTAGAGGTTTTGAATATATGTTAAGAGGAGTTTTGTCATATATTGTATAGTCTTACTCGAGTTAAAAAATAAGTATTTATATTTACACATAAAAGATATCTGATTAAAATAGATTCGTACGCATTTTAAATATAATATTATTATTAAAAAATTATCTCAAGATTAAGAGTAATATTCAAGAGACTTTTTTCAAAAAATAAAATAAAACTAAGAGACTTTACGTTAGTGAAAAATAATCCAGAGATTTTAGATTAACTAGTAAATTGATAAAACCATTTCATAATTGAGTCAAAAAAATTAAAAAGCTTTCCAAATTGGACACAATTCATATTGACCAAGTAAATTACACTACTTTACGATACTTATCTCATAAAGCATGCAATAATAATAACCATTAAATTACACTACTTTACGATATTTATCATAAAGCATGCAAATGCAATAATAATAACCATTTTATTAATTTTTTCAAAAAAAAAAAAACCATTTTTTTTTTGAAGAGTTATTATTTTATTGTTATATTATATTATATTATAAAAAAAGTTTGTTTAGAGAATATTATAAAGAATGTTAATTAACATAAAGACACACTAAAAAAATTAATCACGGCCATAATTTTTATTCAAAAAAACATAAAAACAAATTAAAAAATTAATTCAAATTCCAAAAAAAAATAATTTTATCAACAATAGATTGATCCAAGTGATAAGGGACTTGAATTCTTAAGCATGTGATCATATATAGATTCGGTTTTCGATTTCTGCATATGAAAAAAATCTAGTTGAAAGAGAAGAACCTACACTGTGTGCCCCACAGGTTCTTTGATGGAAATTAGTCATTGTTAAACGGCGATGAAAACTTTGTACCAATAAATATCATAGCAACCCGAAAATATTAATTAAATTTTTTGACTACATTTACTTCAAAACTTGTTTTCGGAAGATTAATTCAAAATAAAATTATTAATGCAATTCAAAACTTCTTTTCAAAACTTAAAAACTAAGGAAAAAAAGAATGTAGAAGGAAACAAAGTCAATTTTTGACACCCTTATATTTATTGAGAAAAAAACGTCGGCCAAATTTGATGGACTTTCGTCTCCGCGTTATTGGTTACTAATTACTATAGAGCCAAGCCATCGACATAATTAAATACGGTTGAGGTATAGTCGGTAGAAGTTAGTTGATTCTTCTTGCCGTATCCACAAGCCTTAAGTGTTTAAATGAATTTCATTTGTCCACATCATTTATACAGTGTTTAATAAAACTTAATTTTCTCCAACCCAGCACCAAGAAATTATTAAATAAATTCCACAAATAATTTTATATCATTACATTTCAACAAAATTTATTTATTTCATTATGATTTATTAAATTGGATCCACAAAAAGCAAAGAGAAAGGGTGTTTCCATAGTCACCCTTCTCTATAGGCACTCAAATATTATTCTCCACAATATGGGTGTCTATTTAATATGGTGTTAAATAGGTGAAACACCAATCATTATGGATGACCTTGGTAAATTAGAAATGTATTTGATTTGATGGATTTAATTTTGTATGTACTAATAATATAAAATATTTTTAGATAGAATTTAATTATTATACCTTGTCAGTATCCAATTATGTTACACACAAATACAATAATGTCGTCACGTCATAACATTTATAATTTTCAAATTGTTTTATTATTTTACACATGCCTTCAATTCAATTGTAACATGTACACATTTTATCCCTTAAAAGAATATAGATATCAGAATAGATATTTTAGAAATTAGCCTATAAAATTGGCATTATACTTTAATATGTTGCATGTTTAAAAAAAGGGAATTTATCCCAGCTTATTTGTATTGGAGTTTCTAGGTTGCAAACACCCTAAGACTATCTTAAAGAACTACTTGTGCATGGATTCATGAACTTGTATTTTTCCAAATCAACAGTTTCAGTAAAGATTTTGTCACATATTTGCTGGAAGTTGGCACCTAATCGTTTATGTTGGTCTGGAATATCCCTTTGTCTTCACATCTTATCAACTTGGCTATGATGGATTAAGTAATTGACACATCAATCCCCAAGGTTGATGACCTAATCTTTGTCCTAGTGAACTCTTTCAGACCCAGCTCCTGACAACTTTTCCCTTTGTTAGCTTCAGACTCTTTCTGCTTTAGTCTAAATCCTCAATCAGCTTAATAAAAATCAACAACTTCAGCCATTACCTAGAAGTATAATGGATTTGTATACGCATGATCATTCAAAATAAGACAACCAACCCTGATGTTCGAAAGCACTCTTGATATCGCAACCATTTGCTTGAGTGATCCGAAATCTACAATCAACTTAGGGAGAACCTACAGTTTGCGTTATCTAAGTTTCATAATTATTGGTTTGATCTGCAGATACTTCCCACTATTGACTTTTAATGATGTAGATAAAGGTTTAAATGATGAAGATGTCATAGTTCTGGAATTTAGGGCTCTAAAAGGGATTATTGAAAATTTTGTGTTTTACGGAGGAGGCTTGAGAATAGAAACTGTGAGAAGTGAGTGACTAAGTGTGAGAATTGTGATTACGAGTTTCTGTTAAAACCTTTGATATTGAGATTTTGATTAAAACAAGCACATTAATGACAATTGGGAGCGCGAGATAATAAACATTCAAAGCAAAAACATCATTGTCCAAGGGTTATTATCCAACAATTAATGTCAATGTTAGACAACTTCTTAGATACGTGACATATGAGTGGTATAGATGTCAATAAAGCAGTTACAAACCTTTCCACTTATACCATTAGAGTCACTAAAACCAGGTTATGAGCTTTAGAAGCTCTAAGGTTCAGAACACACTTTTCATCAAGATCACTCCTTCAACGGCTTTGATCATAGTTACTTTTGAACACCTTCAGACTTTGAACTATCACTCAGAGGCACACATCATTCCTGAATAAAATGCATGTTCAAATTTTTCTTTATAAAGTTAAATCTTTCTTCTATTAAGGGTTTTGTAAATATGTCATCCCATTGATGATTAGTTTCAATGAACTTTATATCCAAAACTTCTTTCTAAACATAATATCTGATAAAATGATGTTTTATTTCAATGTGTTTGGCTATATAGTGCAAAATAGGATTCTTTGACAAACAGATGGCAACAATATTATCACAATAAATTGGAATATTAGTTTCACTTATTAGATAATCCTCTAACTGATGTTTCATCCAGAGTAGTTGTGTGCAACAACTAACAGATGATATGTATTTTGCTTCTGTTGTAAACAATGCAACAGAGCCGTCTTCAACAATTTGGAGGCCCTGTTGTAATTTAAAGAGAAATAATAAAAAAAAATTGGAGGCTAAATTGGAGGAGAGTTGGACCTGAAATCGAGAACAAATTAGGCCCCAAATTCAAATATCCTCCCATGTTAAAAAAAAAAGAAGAAAATTAAACAAAAAAACTACACCTGCGGGGTGTTGAACCCATGTCAAAGCACTTATTAGTGCTACTCCAACCACTAGACCAATGTAACAATATATGAATATTTGTACGCGCATAGTATATATTGATATTTTACAGCTCTTAAATATAAAAAAAAAAAAAAAATTGGGCCCCCAAAAATTGGAGGCCCTGTGCCATGGGCCTGGATGCTCCTGCTTTGGGCCGGCCCTGCAATGCAATAGTTGATTGTCATTTACTAGCCCAAGATATCATATTTTCACCAATGAATTAACAATTTTCAATGGTGGATTTTCTTTCAATTTTGTCCCCAACATAGTCAACATCACATAAGTCAACTAGCTTATAATCTTGGGATTTCTTATAAAGCGAGTCAAGATTAGTTGTTCCCTTCAGACATCTAAAGATTCTCTTAACAACAGTTAAATGAGATTCTTTAGGATCTAATTGGAATCTTGCACACAAGCATACACTAAGTAAAATATCTGGATTGGAAGTTGTTAGGTAAAGCAAAGAACCTATCGTATCTCTACAGAACTTCTGATATACCTTGTTACTTGTATCATCTTTGCAGAGATTTCAGGTAGGATGTATTGGTGTAGTCATTAGTTTATAATCCTCCAACTTGAACTTCTTATGAAGCTCCTATGTATATTTGGATTGATGAACATATACACTCCATCTTTGCATTGAATAATTTGAATTTCAAGAAAGAACTTCAATTCTCCTTTCATACTCATTTCAAACTCCGCCTACATCAACTTAGATAATTCTTTGCAAATATTAGCATTAGTATAACCAAAAATGATATCATCAATATAAATTTGAACAATTAAAATATCATTTTACGGACTTTCTGAAGAGAGTAGTGTTAACTTGACATATTTTGAAATCATTTTCTAAAAGGAAGTTGCTCAGTCTGTCATACCAAGCTCTAGGAGCTTGCTTCAGACCATAAAATGACCTTTTAAGTTTAAAAACATACTCTGGATGTTTTAAATCTTTAAACCCAGGTGGTTGCTTGACGTACACTTATTCATATGACACCATTTAAGAATGCACTATTAACATCCATTTGATATAAGATGATACCATGATTAACAACATATGATAGAGGTAATCTTATTAATTCCAATCTAGCAACATGTGCAAAGATATCAGTATAATCTATATCTTTATGCTGATTTTAGTGTTGAGCTACAAATCTAGATTTATTTCTTACTGCTTCACCTTGCTCATTGAGCTTGTTTTTGAAAACCCATTAGGTTACAATGATGTTATTCTGAGATGGCTTAACAACTAAGTCATAAACATCATTTCTCTAAAGTCGATTAAGTTCTTCTTGCATTCCCACAATTCATCCATTATATGATAGTTCTTCATCAACGTAAGTTGGTTCAATCAGTGAAAGCAGACCCAAAATGGAGTGTTCATTTTTTAATGTTAATCTTGTCTTCAAAGGTTTGTCTTTATTTCCAATGATTAGCTCTTATGGATGTGAAGACTTGTAATTGAATGTTCTTTTGGATTGTGTTGTTTATTCTAAACCATAATGAGCTTCTTCATAATCTTCTTCAAGAGGGTACACCAACTTATAGACCATCAGAGACACTCACAAGTTCTGAGGCTTCAAAAACTTGTTCAGGTGCTAAAGCATCTTCAATGATCTGAAACTCTAAAAAACTTTCAACTTGCTCTAACATTTTATTGTCAGGCTATTTGTCATTAAATTTGATGTGTATTGTTTTTTTAATTGTGTTAGATTTAGAATTATACACTTTGTATGCTTTTGAGAGTTCAGAGTATCCTAATAAGATACTCTTATGAGATTTGACATCAAATATCTTTAGATTAAATTTGTTGTTCAAGATTTAACATGTACATTCAAACTGGTGAAAGTAAGATATGCTTAGTTTCCTTCCTTTCAAACTGGTGAAAGTAAGAAATTCTATTGTCAATATAACATGTTGCGTTTACATCTTCTGTCAAGAAGTATTTGGCCATATCACTTTCATGAATCATGGTTCTAGCCATTTCTTGTAGAGATCTATTCTTTCTCTCTAGAACTCCATTTTGCTGGGGAGTTTTAAGAGAAGAGAATTCATGGAGGATTCCATGTTTTCCAAAAAAAATTCAAATGACTCATTTTTAAATTCCTTAAGTGTAGAAGATAATAAACACATCATATGCCTTATCTTTAGTTATGAGAAACTTGACCCAAATTCATCTACTATACTCATCAACTATAACTAATCCATATTTCTTTCCACTGATGAATGCAATGCTCCCTGGTCCAAATAGATCAATGTGAAGATGTTCTAAAGGTCTGGAGGCAGAGACAATGTTCTTTGTTTTATAAGAACTTATTGTTGGAACAAAATGTGTTTAACATTACCACTTTGAGTTTTGATGATAACAAGGTATTAAAAATGTCAACTGGAATGCTAATATTTGTTCAAGTGTGCAGGACCATAGACAAAAATTTGAGTGTCTTTAAATCAAGTATAGGTTCTGGAAGAACAAATGAGAGCAATGGAATTTACAAAAAGGAAGCTTGTGTTGCAAGATAGCATCTGAAGAGGAGAGCTTCTGAAGATCATCTGAAGCTGTCCACCAGAAGCCGACGTCTTCAGAATTTGAAGAACCATCATAAGCTGAAGTTCATCAGAAGCTGAAGTTAGTTAAATGTTGTTATTCTTATGAATATGATTGCAGAAGGAATGGAAGCCTGGAGCAACAGTTATTTCAGAGGAATCAGAAGGCATTGGATGTTTATCCACCGAAGAGCGCAAGAAAAAGGAAAGGACATAGTATAATTGTACAACCACTACCTCCACTACTCCACTCCTCATGTCTGCAGTGGTACAAAACAATAGTTATGAATACGCTGGTGACTCTCTATTCAAGGAATGGATTTGAAATCGTTCCCTCATAGGACAATAATCAAATCAAGCAACAGACCATTGGTGATTGTCAAGCTTTAACAACGACTCTTTTGATGTGCTGGCAATCAAGAACGTCTCTCTCACACCTCCATATAAAGAAGTGAAGACTTGAAGATTGTAAGAGACTCACAACAATTTTACAAGTGCTAAAACTCTGCCGAAATTGTTTCACATCAAAGTTTACTTAGAATTTCTTAACAACTTTAATATCTTAGAAATTCTAGAGTCTTAAGAGTCTTATCTGATTTGTATTTGTGAACACCACTGGTTGTATATCAAGTGTTCAACCTCAAACATTTTCTTTGTAATTCTGTTTGATTAGAAGTCTCTTTCTTTTGTGCTTGAGCATAGGAAGTCTCTTGCGTTTCTACTTGAGCATAAGAAACCTCTTGCTTTTGTGCTTGAGTAGTTTGAAGTTTCTTGCTTTTCTGCTTGAGCAATTGTAATTATATATTGATTTTAGTGAACTCTCCTTGGAAGTTCAAGGGGGACAAGACTACTTCCGGATTATGGAAGAAACCTATATAATTGCTTTGTGTGTTTTTTCTTTCTATCTCTTTACTTAACTGCTGCATTTAGACTCTAAACATTGCATCAGATTCTAAACTCTATCAGGTTCTGATCAGCGAATTTAGTTTTAAGAGAAGAAAAAGCTAACACAATTCAA
>Ga0315915_1006000_pt1 | contig 15007 bp, 10 predicted proteins | sample MpolbnodulesMG_FD_207738 | JGI IMG/M metagenome (GOLD analysis project Ga0315915, IMG submission 207738) | Medicago polymorpha root nodule microbial communities from Los Angeles, California, United States - branched nodules | ecosystem: Host-associated > Plants > Roots > Nodule | place: USA... | reverse complement strand
AACAAAGACTGTTTAATGGAAATTATATTGTTGTATATTGTATGATTATTTTTAGGAAAAATGATAATGAACATTTATTCCCTGTAATAATAATAATGGGTATTTATGTGTCTTTATATTTTTTTTGTTAACCTTATGGTTCCTAAGAGAAGAGTTCAACTGCGAAGTAACTAAAATTCGGGTTTTCCCAAAAAAAATTATTTGATGCCGTTCATAAACAACTTGAGCCTCCGTCAAAAAAAAAAAATAAACAACTTGAGCCAAAATACTTGGTTTTCATATTTATTTTTAAAATTACTATGATTACAATTTCAAAATCAATCAATTTTAATTTTACAATTTCAAAATCAATCAATTTTAATTTTTCAAGTTTGTAGAAGTGTTTTGAAAGAATTGTTTTTCCGTAGAAGTCAAGGGTGGAACGAATATTGTGGAAAGAATTAAATATGGAGTCGATTTTAAACCATTTGTGATTATAAGTTTTAATAATAGAATGAATGCTCCTTAAAAAATAATGAATACAAAGATATGGCATTAAATAAAACATTAATATTTTTTTCTAAAAAAATATAATAATTTAATAATCTTTAATTAGAATATTATTTTTAATAATAGTATGAATTCATTTAAATATTTCATAAGGATGAAGGAAATAAAACTAAAAAAATCAAAAACACTATAAACTAACGCAAGGTCTTTGTTTGGTTTTTTTATTTATACGCTCATCAATTAATAACTTTGTCCACTCTAATATCTATTTTTTTAATTATAAAATATTAGTTTTGTTGTTGTCTGTTTTAAATAAATCAAAGGAGCCATAAAAACAATTTTGTTTGTATATACAAAAGAAAATAGAAACATGAATAGAGATTCTGTCAAAAACAAAGAATATAGAAACAAACATTAAAAGAAAAATTTAAAAGAGAATATGAATAGAAAATAGCAGCATAAGAAATCACAATAAAATGTAACATACAAATAATAAATGTTAAACAAACAATAAAAAATAAGAAATAAACAAATAAAAGAAAAGAGAATGGGGTTGAAAACAATGATTTTTTATGGGAGGAAGATGTAGACGAAAATAATGAAAAGCAAATTGTCTCTATATATAGGAAAAAAAATCATGTCATAATCAATTTTGATTGGCTCATGAAAAATAAATGAGTCATCGATCCATTTTAATTGACTAATAAAAATAAATAATTCAATATCCATTTTGATTCATTGATAGAAAAGCATTAAATGAGATGAAGAGCATGAATATGTCACATGTACTATTGCTTATAGATGTAGACTTTTGTATTATATAAAGATATTTACTATTTAGGGAATCCTTAACATGTGCCCTAATGACACAAGTTAACATGACCCATTAAGTAAATAAATACAATAAATAGAAGTGGAAGGAAATATTACCGTAAAAATGGGTTAGCCCGTATGGACCGATCCGTTAAACCAGGTAAATTGTAGGGATTGGACTATAGAGTTTTAGTTTGATTTTTTTTAAAGGATTTTTAGCGTGGTTATTATTTTTTTCACCCTATGTGTTTTTTACGCGCTTTATTTTTTCTCTCAAAATTATCTTTGTTCGGATTATATAATCTGAACTATATGTTTTGGATTATATGATCCGAACAATTCTAAAATTTCTCATGTTTATCTAAAGCTTGTTAATATGCAGTTCAAATTATATTTGCTGAATATAATTCGAAATGTATCAAACCACCCATAAGAGCAATTTTTGAAACAGATTGTAATGTATAAATTGACACAGTTTAGATTAAATATATTGAACATTTTAACATGCAGTTCAAATTATATTTGCCGAACTGTGCCAGCACAAAAGCAGAATATGTGTTCACTAGTTAACACCTTATTTTTTATGTCAAATTGATGACTTAAACATGTGCCAAAACAAATTATAAACAAATAAATTAATGAGAGCATATGAAACAACACACATGTAACATAAAATTAGAATAATGTCACAAATATTCAAATGTTACAACCCAAAATCATTCAAACAAATAAAACAAGATAAGTTATTCATAGGTTACAACACACTAATAAAACTACTGGGTACCCTTACCACCCTTACGACGATAAACAATCTCTTCTTGAGCCTCCTACATAATCACATGCAACTTAATCCAAGTTGAACTTCCCTCCTCTACGTAACCACCGCCTATGATAGCAAAGGTATGGTCTCTAATGCGTGCTAACCGTGACCTGAAGTCTAGCATTGTGGGTCTCCATATTGCTCGACAACAATCTCGTCAATGGCCTCCTATTCAGGTGGCGTCGGGATATGAACATCATGCGACAGAGTTATGATGACTGGATGTGAGATGCTAAAATACAATCTCATGTATCCAGTTTTCGTATCTAAACCAGTCGGTGTTGGCAGACCTAAATCCTACCGAGTCATCACATAATTAAGATACTGCATGTAGCAGTGACTGATCTCCTGCACTATTGATGCATGGGGATGGTTTTGACATTACCAAACTGGTGCATGGCCCGTTCCATATATTAGACCCTACGAGGTCCGTATCTGAGACATTAAAAGATTGATTCGCTCGAACATAGATGTCTGATGGTGGACTTGATACGGGTTCATGCGAACTGACCCAAGATCCAAGTAATCTAGACGTGATCTTATGAGATCTATGACATGTGGGTACCGATCCGCCCTATATCCATCCCAATAATCTGTAATCCCGATAGACTAAAAATGCTGAAAAACCCAACCATGCATCAACAACAACATATCAATATCGATATTAAAAACATGGTTAACATGCAAATAAAGAAGCAATTCATTACTATTTTTACTTATAACAAGGTCAAGTATCTAGCCAACCGTGAAGTCTTATAATTGGCTCCACTGTTAAGCTCTTTGTACAAGTGAGCAAGGGAAACCTTTCCCCATGCGTAATTCGAAACCAGCTCATGGAAGTACTTCAGGTATGTCACGTCTACATAGTTTGTGCTCTTGTTAGTGAAGAGTGTGACACTCACCAAGTATATTAGATAGATGCAGAGTGTAACATCCCGTTTTTCGTTAGGATTATTTTATTTATTTATTATATGTGTTTAATTGCTTGTTTGCATATTTGATTTGGGATTAGTGGATTTTTAGGCAAGAATGGTATTTTAGTCATTTTATGACTAAAAGTATTTTGGTCATTTGAGGAGTAAGGGTAAATTAGTAATTTTAGAATATAGATTATTTTAGCGCTTTAGTGTGAATAGTTATTTTTACTAACTTAGTAGTAACTTGAGGTAATTATTTTGAAATGATAATTAATGAGATGTTTTAGTGAGTTAAGTGAGTAGTAACATTTTTAATTGGTGGTAAGAGTTACTAGGCCTATTATGGATTGAGATAACCTAACCCAATAGGTTGGAGTATATAAGGATAACTTATGAGGAGAATTAGGGTTACACTCGTTTCACACATTCTCACAAAAGTGGCTAGAGAAAATAGAGAGAGTTGAGAGAGAAGTGAAGATAGAAGAGAAGAGAAGAATCCAAGTGAAGATGAGAGAAGAGGAGAGCTAGGAATCACAAGAGGAGTGAAGATTTTGGTGTATTAGCTTTAGCTTAAGGAGAAACAAGGTAAGGGGGATATGTTTCTTCTACTTAATAATCTATAATCTTGTTTTTAACTTATGAGTCATAATTGTTGTGATTGATTTGTGAAAAATAATGATTATATATGTAATTTTCGTGACTGAAATTATGTGGTAAGTTTAGGTATATGAAAATTGTTGAAAACTTGTTGTTTATGCTTAAATTTCATTGTTGATATGTATTGAAATGATTACTTTGGGAATTTAGCTTAAATTGGTGAAAATAATGTTGTTGTTGATTAATGTTAAATTTATGATTTATGTGCTATGAATGTTGTTGGGTATATGTTGGTAATGAGAGTTCATGAATTTGATGATGATAAATGTGATGTTTGGCCAAGTTGTGTTGTAGTGATTTTTATGAAAATGGGTCAAAAGAGGAGAAATTTAATTTTGATGATTTTGAATGAGTTGTTGTGTTGAGTTAGGTTTATTAGAATATCTGTTTTGAATCAAAGGTTTTGGGTATGGGATCGTCTAGGAGAAAATTGGGTTTTTGAGTAAAAATTTGATTTAAGCACTTTTGAGAAATAAGCCATTTTGATGAATTGGAATAAGTCGTTTTGAGATAGGAAAACATCATTTTATAGTGGATCTTGAGTGGTTTAAGTGATTGGGACACGTTGGTGAAAACAAGATCGAAAACGGATCAAAAATCATAATTTTACGCGCAAAAATGAGAAAGTTCAAAAATCATAAAATCTATGCTGTCAGGTTGGAACGAACCGTATGCCTGGAGGCATGGACCCTGCGCTTGGAGGCACGAACTTGGTTTGCTGTTACGCTGCACGACCGTGCGACCTGTCCTGTGCATGGAATGTTTGATTTTTCGCATTTTTATGGGTTTGAAGTATACCTATGAGTCTCAAACACCTAAACCAAACTAATTGAAGTGTAATTGAACTTGTATGAGTGGTTTAACATGTATTTGCGTTGAAAAAGAAATGATTTTGAAATATGATGAAAATGAGACGAACCTTGTGGATTTTGAGATTTAAACGGACCTTGTGAAATGGAAATGCTATGATTGAACTACTGTAGTATTAATTGATATATATGAATGATTTGTGGAAGTATAAGAACATGATATCTTAATTTGGTTGAGATAATTGAAAATAGACGAATTTGCAAAATATATGAACTTTGTCAAAATGAAGTTTTATGATCGAATAGCTTGCAAATGGTTTTGAATTCATGATAATATGATGAAATAAGAATGAATCAATGATTGTTGGGTGTTTAATATGTTGGTTATCTTGATGTGGTTGATTGTCCGTCTATTATGTGAAATGTGCTTTGTGAAACGGTGTTGTTCTGTGCTGATAATTATTGATGATCATGATGATGAATCTTTTGTTGGTTATAACTTGCAAATGGTGGTGTTTGGTGAAGATATTATATGATGGTGTAAATTGTATAATATAGAGTTGATGATTTGTGCATTGTCGAGTCCTTACTTGAAAGTCCATGCATTCATAGTCATGTTGAGTCTTTTGGTGAAGAACGTAACCGGTGGTGATTATTACGTTAGTTAGTGACAAACGTAATTGGTGGTGATTATTACGTTAGTGGATAACTCGGTAAGATTACCTCCAAAATCTAAACTTGGTACCACATGCATGTAGAAGTGTCTAGAACATTGGATGCACTTGAGATTTGTGAAATGTGACATTCTTGACTATGTGATTTAGTGATTATGTGCATTGGTGAAATTTGGTGAATGTTGTGACTATGTGGAATTGTGAACTTGCATTTTTTGCTTGATTATGCTAGTATACTTGAGTAATAATGTTGATGTGATGATTCATTGTTGGATGACTTGATTAAGAGTTTATTTACTTGATCTTGAGAATGAATGTGCTTGATATACTATGATTGAAGTATGATAATATTCAAATGAAGTTAGTATTCTTGGAATGATAAGTATGTATATGTGTTATACTTGAAATCCTTGAATGCTTTTACTTGATTATATTTTATTATGTGGAATATTACCTAACCCCAATGGTCGTTTGGTTGACCATCTACCCATTTGTATGAATGGTGTAGACGGCATGCAGGATTGAGTTTGCTTTGCTTGTGAGTAATCGAAGACTAGCTTGGAGCTACATTTTGTCTTTCGCTTGGAGTCTAGTTAGACTCTGATTTAAGAGTGTTAGGACTTTTGCATTTATGTTTTTATCCGTTATTGGATTTATTTACGGAGACTATTGTTTTGTTTGTGAGACCTGAGACATGGTGTTGAGATTTTATTATTCATGAACTTGTGGATTATTACATGTTGATGAGATATTTATGATGTTGTTTTTCCAATGCGAGTTTTTGTGAAAATTAGTTTATGCATGTTTTGAGAAAAATGAAGATGTAGCATCTAAGCTCTTTGATTGATTTATTTGCATGATTTATTGCATTCAGGGTTTAGGGTGTTACACGGAGAGCCTGGTCCCGCTTCGCCGGTATCTCTTCAACATCACCATCTTCCTCAGCGTTAGCTATTTCCTGTAGTCGTTTCTTACAATATGCCCTAAACCAGTTGAAACGTGCATGAGCACCCTTTGATTTCTCACATGGTACTCATCGTCAACCACATCAGACCCCACCGCTCAACCATCACATTAACCGCCTTAGACTTGTAAAGAGGACAACTGTTGTCTAGGAGCCAACCTTCAACAAGGAGACGCGGCAGACATGACACTTCATCAAGTGTCACTGTCATCCCATCAAACAGAAGATAACTGACAGCAGGTCGTGGTCGAGTATAAGATAACTGACATTTTGTAGTCACTGAAGCCTACTAGCTCGCACGACATCTTTGAACCATCACTCTTGCATCATATCAAAATGGTTCTTGTCTAACCTATAATTTTTTTTCTCGTTGTTCACACACTTTAAATTGGCTTGCCACTACAAACTTTTTATAAAAAAAATAATTAATAGGGTTAATAGGTCTTTACCCCCCTGCAATATATGTCATTTCTGGTTTTCCCCCTGTAATTTTTTTTTTTGATTTACCCCCTGTAAAATATTTTTGTTTTGATTTACCCCCCTAATAGGCCAAACAAAAACGAAAATTTCTTGAAAAAAAAAATTGGTTTTTGTTTGGCCTATTAGGGGGGTAAAGAAAACAATTTTTTTTTTACAGGGGGTAAATCAAAAAAAAAAATTTACAGGGGAAAAAACTGGAAATGACCTATATTACAAGGGGTAAAGACCTATTATGATACGTTTCAATTCAGTTTACATAAATAAAATCAAACATATCCTTAAATATACATAAAAAAGTTAAAGTTGTAAAAATATACTACTCCCTCAAAAATGCGATATGCCACATGAAGATGGTACTGGGTGATAACAAACACGTGACATAGACCACTATGATAGTCATCCGGAGACTGTGGCTGAACCTCCACCTCCACCTACATCTTCTCATCATCATCCGCGTTCTCCACCTCCACCTCATTCTTTTGCTCTAGTTGGTTCTGCTCAGGCCGGGGCTTAGGCTCGTTCATCTGAGATGGTTCGGACCCATAAACACGGCGACCCATTCCCCTTCCCCAGTCTCGTCTGGCAGAAGCAATCATGGATGGTATGTTGTTTCTAAGGTGGTCCATATCTAAAACATGCAACATAACATATACGTATAATTAACAGAGATCAACAAAAAAACCAAAAACAATAGATATTGTTTCAGTTCACATTATATTTGCCGAACCAGGAACAATATCGTTCGGCAAATATAATCTGAACAAGTTTAGTGACAAGAGAGTGTTGACCAAAGTTTAAGTTCACTCAAAAGGATCACCGATCTTAACATTGTCTTTCTCTTGTTATTAAGATAGTGCGCGTGCAAGTACTTTGAGGCTTTAATGAATGATTGGTTGAGTTGGGTTGAAAGGTGCATAACAAATCTTGCTATGATTTTTGTGGGAGATTTCCTTATATAGTAATTAGTTGTTTTGTTAGCATTTTCACTTTCACTAGTGTTTGAATCCGATTTTTTTAAACCCTTTAGCTGGGTAACCCAACCGCTTTAATGTACACATGTATGTGTATATTGTTTCGAACTGGCCTAAATAATCCGGTTCCGCTTGGGTCCGACCCTAGTCTATTAAGCAGTCGACACCATACGAATGACACACCCTAAAATCCACCATATCACAATGCGAGCCGATGGTTACTCACGAGGTCTGGGGAATGACCACACCCACGTAGGCCGAAGGCAACTCACCTAAGGTCAAGGGTTATCCACGTATGTATCCACATGTTCGATTGTCAGGATAAGGTTTGCCAACCAAATCCCACCTAACCACTATTTATACCAGGCCTTAGCCTTGAGTCTGGTATGACACTTCTTACCCTAAATTTGTGCCTATACCTCTTGAACCTCCAGTGACTTGGGCGTTAGAGCGCATGTAGGTACACAATCCCACTTCGTCTCATCGGAGGCTCACAAACCCATCAAAGCCATCACTGCACCATAACTCAAATGAACCAGACAGACAACAGACAAACTAGTAGCTCAACCCCAACGAACAATGGATCCAAATAGCTCAACGATCATCTTAGGTCCACCCGAATCATATATAAAAAATAAAATAATAATGCTTGGTAGACAATGACACCACCGGTATTTCGTTCAACATTTCTTCATCTATATCATTATAATTTACCATTATAAACATCAGCAGTATTTTCTTCCACTATATCCATAATCCATGTATAATCCACAATCATCAGTTTCATTATTGTTGAACCAAGTCATTTTTCCACCATAATTAGTATTATATTGATTTTAACGTACATTGCCATGGCCATTATCATCATTGTTTCCACAAACATATCCATGATCAACATAACTCTTTCTAGCTAGTGATCTCATTATGGTTTGTGAAAAGCAAAAAAGTTGTGGCTGAAAAATTCATTTTCAAAATATTTTAAAATGTGAATGAAATGTGCATCACGTGAATGTACCGAAGTAGGTTTATATTTAATCAATGTCCCAACTCCCAAAGCCTTTCTTCTAAGACACTTGCCGTTTCATTTGGATAGTACCTTAAAATAGAGTTGAAAACAAGAAAGTTCTTTTGAACCACAAGGGGTAATTGTGTTCTAATAACAAGAATTAAAAAGAGTTAAATCAAATGATTAGATTTAAACGATTAATGAACTCCACCAAATAATTATCATGAAGTCGAACTTCAGTTATCAAAATGCCATTCTCAAAGAAACAAAAGGGTTAACACAAAAAATTTAAAAAGAGATAATTTAATATTTAATGATATAATATTTTATAAGAGATAATTTGATCCCAAAAAAAACATGTCTTAAGTAATTTATTCCTCAATAAATTGCTTATTTATTTTTTATTTTGTTTAGCATTCAAGCAACCATCATTTAAATAGATGTCATTATTCAAAAAAATAAAATAAATAGATATGTCATTGTAAGTGTGTGTGTATATATACACTCTTTAAGATTAACTTTTTTGAGTTACTCCAAATTACATCTCTCTATTTTGTTTTAATTTATCCACCCTAATGATGCATTACAGTGTCTGCCACACTTATCGCCAACCATCTCACCTCACCTCTTGAACCAGAATTTTGTACAATAATTTAAAATTGAGAATTCTATGTTAATCAAAATAAGGAAAATAAAATTATTAGAATCTAAAAATAATACCGAAAGTCACTAGAGTTTTACGGAATCCAAACTCTTTGTAAGGTAAGGAGAATAAAATTATTGGAATCTTACTTAAATTTTTTTTATTGGAATCTAAATAATATTGAAAGTAATTAGATTTTTATGGAATCCAAATTCTTTGTGGAAATCCAAGGACATAAAATAGAGACCCTGTAGACATAGAATTGAATTTGAAACCCAAAGGCAATTTTGTACAATAATTTAAATGTGAGAATTCTACGTTATTCTAAGATAAGAAGAATAAAATTATTGGAATCTAAATAATATTGAAAGTCATTAGAATTTTATGAAATCCAAATTCTTTCGTAAGATAAGGAGAATAAAATTATTGGAATCTTACTTAAAAAAAAGTTAGTAGAATCTAAATAATATTGAAAGTCATTAGATTATTATGAAATCCAAATTCTTTGTAAGATAAGGAGAATAAAATTCCAACGAGCAAGTAGATAGAAGCACGGTCGCTGATGTTTGGCAGCGATACATTCCGACAAAAGTGTCCCTGCTTGTGTGGCGCTTGCTTCGCAACCGTCTTCCCACGAAGGATAATCTGTTGCGGCGAAGAGTTGTTCAGGCTGAGGATACTGTGTGTGCCTATGGTTGCGGTGAATCCGAGTCAGCTGATCATCTATTTTTAGAGTGCGACATGCCCAATACGGTTTGGTTACATGTGCGTCATTGGATAGGTATACCGACGGTGTTTCCTTGTTAGGTGAGGGAGCATCATTCTCAATTCACGTTATTAGCGAGTATTCCTCAAAGCTCTCAGTGTGTCTTCAAAGTTATTTGGTTTGCTTGTGTTTGGGTGATTTGGAAGGACCGTAATGACTGTGTCTTCAAAAATACTTCTTCCGTCCTCATAGAGAAAATCAAATTGCATTCTTTTTTGTGGCTGAAAGCTAAATGACCATCATTTCATTTATGTTATCATGATTGGTGGCAGCACCCACTTCATTGTATGGGTGTTCGCTTGTAATTATACTGCATCCTGGTGTAGACTTTTGAGCGTTGTTTTTCCTCAGTACACTTTGTGCGGGGAATTGCAATGTCTTTGTTAATATATATCATTTTGATTTGTTCAAAAAAAAAGGAGAATAAAATTATTGGAATCTAAATAATATTGAAAGTATCTCTAAAAAAAAAAAATATTGAAAGTCATTAGATTTTTATGGAATCCAAATTCTTTGTGGAAATCCTTAAATGTGTGAGTTATAATGCTATCAATCAATATTGTATTAAATCCTTAAATGTGTGAGGTGTTTTCATTACGGTCTTCAAATGTATCAAAACTATAAAAGTAGACGTCTCTTAATTATTAATAATTTAATAGAAAATGATAAATGAAAGACATATTTGAGGGTCAAACTATCTAATAAAATACACATTTGAGATTCATCTTTGGTGGTTGATGCTTTGGAAAGAAAAACACACTCATCCCTTGAAAGTTCAAAAGTAGATGGTTAAACCGGATCAAACACACCACTCAAATGTGATTATTTTCTTCTCATATTTTTAAGGAGGAAAATACTTCATCCGTGTCAAAATAATAGTTGTATAAAGTTTGTGCACAATTTTAAAAAAATGATAAAATTAATATCAGTTATTAAAATATCCTTATTAGTTATAGTTAGTGGAGTAATTAAGTTAGATGAAATTTAATAAATAAGAGTATAATAGTGAAAAAATAAATAAATGGTGCATTTGTATTCTAAAGCGACTATCATTTTAAAACATACAAAAATACTAAAAATACAATTATTTAGAGATAGAGAAGTACTGACTAAGATAAATTTATTGATTTTGGTATTTCAAACTCGGTATGTATTTGGTGGAATACGATCCCCCATTTATTTCTGAGGGTTTTTATATTAGTAGGAATTTCTTCATGATATTTTCTATTTTATTTTATTTTAATGGGTTTGGTTTATGGTCCCAAGTAAGTTCTGTATTTTATTTTATTGTGTTAAATATGATTATTGTGTTATGAGTGCCAATATTGTTTAAATGTTAGTAGTACATAATGATGTTTGATGTTTTTACACTCCAAACTTTAGGTTTAAAGCAATGATAAAATTGACTATCAAAAGAGACACTTATATAGATTTGTATTTTTTATTTTTTATTTTTATTTTTAAATTCAATGACTATTCAGACAATTAAAAACTAAAATATGGTTCACTCGCATGAAATTCATGTAGACTCCCATGAGTTAATGAGAGGCCTATATCCAAAATAGTGAACTACTGTAATCCTTCATATTAGTAGTAGTGTTGAGTCAAGAAAATGTCAAAGGTAACATATATCAAAGTTATCAAATAGCCTATCATTTATGAACTACCAAACTTATTCAACAAATACATCTCAAAGTTGTCAAATAGCCTATCATTTTTGAAATACAAAATTATATGCAACACGCTTGAAATGATGAAGAATGTGGAAGAAATATTGTGCACAAGATTTTGGCAAAGTGCAATTGATAAGCACGTTTACTAAATTTTGAGAGGCAGTGGTCTCCTTGTCAGCACTTACATATTGTCGACTTAAAGTCAAATAGTCAATGAGTTGTTGTTCATTCAACCACAAAAATTGCACTTTCTTTATCTACTTTTATGTGGTACATTTATAAGCCCTATGACTTATGTGAAATTGAGATTACAATATTTCATTTTTAACCTATTACAGTATAATTGTGTTAAAACGTGCATGTAGGGTGACATTTTTACAGTTAACCTAAAAAGTAAAAATGACATTATACTACTCCAGATAAGAATTAAAGTTATTTCAACTTTTTCCTTTGTGATTTAGAAACAACCAAGCAATTGAGCTCAAGTAGTAAATGAGATTCATAAAGAATGAATCGTTCAGAACAATCTGAGTTCGATATTTGGTTGGAATAATTCTTAGCTAGACTATCATTTCCTTACGGCCGAACTTCAAATTACCAAGACAAATGCATATAAATTCACAATGTGATGTTTTTAAGAGTGGACGGGAGCCCTAATGCTTGTGGTGCTTGGAGTTAATTTGGAGGGGTTGAAATGAAACCGTTTTCTCTTCAAAGACACCAATGGTAGAAGAGGTAGTGGAGAAATTTTGTTCCCAATGATTTGGTTAATTTACATACCATTCAACATATAAGTATCATTGAGATATAAGTACCCACCCCAAACCCATACTTAAACTCATTCCGAATGTAAAAAATTAATTTATTATTCCTTTAATATAAATAGAATCTGAAACCCTAAATCATTTCACTAACACAATCAAAGTTTTAGGCTTTCAGATGACACTCACTTCTCTAAGTTCTCTCTCTCTTCTCCTTCCACATCTCACATCCTCGGTCTATCTATACTCCATCACCATAGCCATCGATCGCTATCGTCTATTTTCTAGATAATGCATTACAACATTGAGCCTGGGGTTGAAAACTATTTATTTTTTTACTAAAATAAATTAGATGGGGATGAGGCGAGGATACCCGAACCCATTGGGGACGTGGATGAGATTCGACTTCTCATCCCCGTTGGGTATGGGTAGTGTTCTGGACCGGCCAAAAGGACTATAGGCCCACTTACTTAGACCCAATACAATCCCAAGCCCAAGCACCACGTTTGGCAAACTTACTTGTGACATACCCCCTCTCCTCGAGGGGGTGCACGGAGCAAGCAGGACCGGTTCAAACGAACCACAACGTCTATTTGCACGTTCCCGCAATTATTTTGCTGGCGGTTACACTTCTCACGATTTCGTAACCGCCGGACCCAGGTGTGCTATTACAACAGCTCTGCTGCCCTCCACCTCTATATATAGGGGACTCTCAGCAGTCCCCAAGGTAGAATCTATCTCTCCCTCTTAAGCCTCACTCTCTGATCTCTATTGACTTGAGCGTCGGAGTGCCTGCAGGTACACACCCCACCGCCATTCCAAGAAGCATTCTTGAAGCGTTCTACCGCCACTCAAACCACCGTATTCAAAGCACCAGCAGTCACCTTCTGATCAGGTACGATTAGTGGCGCCGTCTGTGGGAAATACAAGCTCTCCCAGTTGTTAACTTACTAAAAACCAAAGCTTTCCAAACAATTTACCATGGCTGCCAACGATGCCAACTCACAGCTACGAAGTGAAGTTCATATCCCTCAACGCGATGGTATGACATCTTCACCTTCTCATGTGGGTACACCCAGAGAGGAACTTGTACAAATAGTTCCTCTCCAAGAATGGCCTCTGCAGGGTCCCCTACAGGCCTATAGAGACGCCAGAAGATGCCACACTGACTGGTGCCATCGTCAATAATTTGCTCCGAACGGTTCAACGACAACTGTCGTTAATCGAGGAACAAATCCGACGCCTGATGGATCTGGAGCAAGCGCGCCCATTAATCCGAAGTAAACAGACTACTTCCCTAACACCTAACAAAAGAGGAAGGAGCCCTTGCCACTCACGTTCCAGATCCCCTCGGCACTCAGTAAGCATCAGATCTCCAAGCTACACTAGGAGATCAGCCAGAAGGAAATCACCTAGACGATCCCCTCCAAGGAGATCCCCACCAAGATGCAACAGAAGCTCTTGGTCCCCTTCTAGCTCCGAGGACAACAACGATGCCCGGAATGACCGTAATGCTTTTGGTCCGTTCACACGGCGTATCTGGGAAGCTCCTATTCTCCGCGGACTAGTAAAGCCTCCTCAAATGGATTCGTACGAGAGGACAACATATCCACATGAGCACATCGAGAACATTGAGGCAGTTCTCATGTACCAATCGGTGCAAGGCGCCGTAAAGTGCAAGCTCTTCATCACTACACTACGACGAGGAGCCATTACGTGGTTCAAGAACTTGCAGAGAAACTCCATCAACTCATGGAGCGACCTCTGCGACGAGCTCACAACCCACTTCACCGCTTCAAGGACGCAACCAAAGATGGTGGCATCCCTTGAAGCCATTGTTCAAGGAAAGAGCGAACCTCTTCGGGACTACATCGAAAGGTTCAACAAAGAAGTTGTGCAGGTAAGGGGCGCCGATGAAACAATGAAGCGGTACCTCATTGCCAAAGGTCTGCGCGAGGGCACAAACGTCAAGAAGGCTGTTCGCCTAGATCGTCCAAGGACTCTCAACGAGTTCCCAGCGATCTCAATGATCTACATCATATATGAAGAGGAGCTGTACGCGGACAACCTCGACAAATCCAGGAAAGAGGACCCTCTGCTGAATCTTCCAAAAAGCCCTTCCACGAGAAAAAGAAGGAAGGCAAAGTAGCTCTTGAAGGCAAACGACCTAACGGTCGCTTCACCGAGTACACACCCTTAGCCATGTCCAGCGAAAAGATCCTCGCCGAGATCGTAGTAGCCGATCTGACGGAAGCTGGCATCAAGCCACCAAATGCTCCTTCGCAGGTGATGAGCAAAACCGCAAGTGTACGATTTTACCGAAGTAGTAAAAAGAGAGTATCGTTCCAACATGAAGTTGTTCAATTTGATTTACTTTTAAGAGATGATTAGAAGAATGTTTGATTGTAAAGATTGGGTTTTTAAAGGTTAAAAACAATAATAATAAAAAGCGTTTTGGGATTATTGGTTCATCATAATGACGAATCCTTCACAAACAAACCCTAAACCATGACTTTATATTCGACCTACTTTCTAAAGACAAGTTTCTCTTTAGCGTATCAAAG
>Ga0315915_1005999_pt1 | contig 15010 bp, 4 predicted proteins | sample MpolbnodulesMG_FD_207738 | JGI IMG/M metagenome (GOLD analysis project Ga0315915, IMG submission 207738) | Medicago polymorpha root nodule microbial communities from Los Angeles, California, United States - branched nodules | ecosystem: Host-associated > Plants > Roots > Nodule | place: USA... | reverse complement strand
ATTCTTTTCAATCATTTGCTTATATGAGAAACAGTAACAACATACTTCCTTCCAATATTATGACCAAGTATACCAAATTCCCAAATTGTGTAATTTCTGCATAGTGTAAAATTCTACACCGAACTGACTATACTTCAAATTGCAAATGTGAACCTGAATAGAGTACCAATCAGCATGAAGGGGTTGAGAAGCCTTTCCTTGATTAATGAGTTGGTGGTGACTGGTGAGACAGTGTGAGTAAATAAAAAAGCATCTCACCATCTCAGTTATTTCTTTCCTCTTGATGGCTTTCTGATTAATCCACTTTAAATTTGAATTTCATTTGAGAGTTTTTCTTTGGATTTTCTTTTAACCATAAAATCAAATCAAGGAATTTGAAAGAAAGACCCATGAATGAATATGAATATGGTTCTTTCTAGCACCATAAGGAAGAAGAACTAATGAAGAGTTGAACGAGAATGAATATCGTGCACTTAAATTTAGTGTACCTGGAAAATTACTTACGAACGGGTTCGGTTGTTCTTGGATTTATTTAAAATTATGAGTGAAATTAAATTCTGTAAAGAAAAAAATAGAAGGTGACGACTGACGACACAGTTGTCAATTGGAGGGTGGTGCATGTCAATTGTTTAAACATTTAAGGGAGGTGAATGTCTAGTTTAAAACTAGAGGGGTCTAAGTGTCATTTAAAGAGACTTTAAGGGAGGTCTGTGTAATTTGGGACTACATTTTGTAATTCTTTTAAGTTTTTTCCTACTAGTTTAGGACGTAGCAGCTTTTTTTCATTAATAGTCCAGAATACAACTTGCACGAGGATCACGGTTCTTGTGAAGGTTGTATCATTAAGAGCAATCTGCAATGGATTTGTGAATGTTTGGATACTTGCACTTGCTTGATATTATATCTTACTTAGCTCTTAACTCCATGATGTTATACTTTTAAGTTTCTTGTATGGAAAAGAAACTGAAACTTCTGGCCGCATTGAATTCCTATAACCTATGATCACTTGCAAAATGTTAGGGGCTTATAGATGGAATCCAAGATGTCCTTAATAAGAGGAAGGAAGAAGAGGAGCTCCGTACAGAATTGACACGTACTGATATCATCAAATGTATACAATCTGAGAGAGTCAGGTTTCGAGGGGTTAATCTTTCTGGCATCGACCTCTCTAAACTGGTAAATTCTTGGACCATTTATTATATAAAATGTATGTATCTGTGTACTTGTAAAACAAAGGTTGTTATTACTTGGATATGAGTTTTGGAGAAAGCTGTGCATTTTCTTTTAGCCATTATATATATAGCCCCTCCAAACTTTGCTTTATCTAGTGTTCTGTAACTTCAGTTTTGTCAATACTTGGAAGATGAAAGGTTATATATGTGAACAAAGTTATTTAAATTAACTTGTGTTCATGTTTATCTCATCGTAAATCTTAAGTATTATACAATTGTGGCATTTGAAGAATGCACCAAAGGATGACATTAATGTGTTACCTTAGGTGGAGAAGCTTATTTCCTTAACCATTTTTTAGAAATTAACATAATGTTAGACAGAGATCCAAGTCATCATATTCAATAGAGTTTTTAAATGGTAAATTTATGCAGGGTAATACGCCCACTAACATCCACCCTTAAATTAATCTCTTGAATTTTGGATTTTCAGGATTTATCATTTGTGGATTTCAGCTATGCTTGTCTTAAAAATGTGTTCTTTTCACGAGCAAATCTTCAATGTGCAAAGTTCCGGGTAAGTATGAATATAACCAGTCTTCATACTTAGGGATGTCAATTTAGCCAGTTCATTCAAGCGTATATATATAATATGAGGCAAGTTAGGTTTAAAATTAAGCTTGAGCTTAATTTAATTGAGACCGTTTGTGAGTTTAGACTTTCAATAGTTTTAACACAGCTTATAATCCAACTTCATTGCCCAGCCAAAGGATAACTGTCATTAACATAAATATATTGATGTAAATGATTGGCTTTTCTTTTTGTTGACAAATGTAGATGTTTGGTAGTGATGTAGTATTTAGCTATCACCACATATTTTATTGATTACAATATTTTGGTGCTATTGATCACATCATCATATAGATTTTATTTTAATTTACAAGTTGATCTAAAACCTATGTGATTTTATAGGATGTTGATGCTGAGGGCGCCATCTTTCATAATGCAACTTTGCGTGAGTAAGTCAATCAGAAAACTATGCTACTTAATTGCATACATGCTTGCAGGCCTCTTAATTATTTCATCTTTCCTAGGGAAGATGTGAATTTACTGGGGCAAATCTTCGTGGTGCTTTATTGGCTGGGACAAATCTTCAAAGTGCAAATCTACAAGGTCTGTTTTATATTATATGCTTTTTACCAATTCTGATGTTTGAAATCTATACAGTATTACCTCCACATGTTTCCTTGTCATTTCTGCTACTTTGCATTTAACCAAATAACAACCAAACCTTATCTCACTATGACATGGATCAATCTATTGGAGTATATCAAAATAGCAATTTTTTATTAAAAGATAAGGGAAATATCAGTAATAGCCAGTACTGTGGCATTGTAGTGTGCATTCATATTACTTCCTATTTACATGAACAAATGGGAAACAATCCAGTTTGAAAACCAAGTCCAACTTTCAAGGTTACCTTCCTATGGCATCCGGCATAATATTTTTAATTTGGTTTGCAATATCCAAGTAATTTTCTTGGTTTGACTTGAACATTACGTGGACAGTAAGCATTTGTTTGTAGTAGTATATTGAACAGTATTCCTGTAAATGTAGTTCATTTGTTTAAAACTGCTATTTTGCAGATGCTTGTTTAGTTGGTTGTAGCTTCTGTGGAGCAGACCTGCGATCTGCACATCTACAGGTTTGCCAAACTTGAATCTATATATGATTTATAATTTGAACTTATTTATATCTTTCATGCTGTTCTTTTTGTCTTCTAAAAGCTTTTTATTTCTGTGCCATTTTTTTTCTCTTATGCGTGAGATTCATCAGAATATTTTATTAACTTTTGTTAATTTAGTAATAAAGTATGTTCTCCTGTCTGTCATTTTATTTAGAAGTGGAACTTCTAAACTAACATCAATATTGTGTTTTCCTCTAACTCCTCTTAAGATTAAGAGCAATTACAAAATCCTTTTTCAACTAGGTATAGTCAATTGCATGAATCAAATGAAAAATGAAAATAAAATCACATCATAAATCAATCTATCGACAACATTTAGATCGGAATCATTCTAAATGATTTAGCCTTTAATTTTTCTTGGTCGCACAATAGCTCTTAATTGTTACTCCTTTTTAAGACTTCTATAGGTTTTTGGCACTCACACAGTAGCTCTTAATTGTTACTCCTTATTAAGACTTCTATAGGTTTTTGGCACGTATAGAAACCATATAAGGCAATATTCTACCGTCTTTTCCACAGTTGATGCCATCCCAATTTTCTTATTAATGTATTCATTCATAAATGAGCCTATTTTGTCTTGTGTGTTTAGTCATACCTAATCCTACTTGTGCTGCAATTGATAAATTAAAGTTGCCCTGTTCCACTTTAAATTTGAGATATGATCCTCTTATCTCTTAACCTTTTGAGATCCACATTGTCATTCATCTGACACTTCTCTACAATTAATGGCAAATAAATCACTTAACTTTTGTTTTATTTTCTTTGTTTGCCTTGCCCTACTCAATGTTGTACATATTTACCCTGGCATCTACAAGGCACGGCTATTCGTTTTTCAAAAACATTTTCTGGTATTGTGAAGTCATTTTGAGTTTTGACACCGCATTAATTTTTTCCTTCTTAAGATGCTAGTTACCTCTTCTTAATTTACAGCTTCCATCAATCTTTTTTAGTTCTGTGGATTTTTGTCAGCACTAAGCCACTAACATCAAAATAATTAGGTATCTTGGGGGAATTGTAAGTTGTAACAGAATCTAAATTTTACTATAATTTCATTAGTTTGAAATGAATTTTTGTCCCAATGAAGGTGGTCAATTAGGTATTTGATATGATTAGATCAATATATGAGATGTCTATCACTTCATTTTATGACAAGGCGCATTATAATTGTACAAATTATAGATTAGAATATCATTTCAAATATGCTCAAAGCCAAAAGCTATAACTGACTATCCATGCCTACATAGACTATTGTTGTAATGCTTAGACAACACTCTGAGTCAATGAAAGTAGTTTATAAATCAACTAAATGGTGGATTGACCACCTTGATTTGGTGAAATCTTTATTTACATATCATTTTAATTATTAAATGTAAGTGTCAAGTGAAAGTATATTTAAATAATATCTTTCCAGAGGATGATTTTTATTTCAAGTGATGGGTTTTAGCTTGATACAAGCAGCCCTAGTGTTGTGTGTTGATTAAAAGGTTTGACAGGATTAATTACCTGGTACTTCTTAACTACACAGAATGCGGATCTTACTAATGCCAATCTAGAGGGAGCTAATCTGGAAGGAGCTAATTTAAAGGTAAAATATCAAGAACCTATATTGGTGAAAGTAATAGGATTGCAGATTTTTTGTGCAAAAAAAGAAAAAGAAAAAAAGTGTTGATGATTTCTGCACTGCTCACCTAAAAGATTATCATTTATCACCATGTATTGTTAAGGGTATTTATGCCGTTTTTTTGCTTTTAGTATACACTTGTGTACTCTTCCCTACGCCAGCACACCTTATGTTGTAGTTGCTGTCTACCTGTGCAAAATATTGGATAACATAAATTTATGTAATTGAAATTTTGAGACTGATATTTGTAGCAACTAGCAAGCTTTGGTTATTTATAACATTCAGATGCCATATATGTATTATTGCTGAACATATAAACATGCTCATGCATGTTAAAGTAAATTATCAACCTTGGCACAATAATGAAATTACTGCCTTGCAACATGGGGTCACAGTTTATTATCATAGAAACAGTGTCTTTGCTCATGGTGTAATGATAGGAGTCTTGTTCATTGCACTACCCTTTCTAAACACCAACCCCTTGAGGTTTGACAAAATTGCAGAAAGATGTCCCTTTTTGTTTGAAATTCGTTTACCACTTGTAAAATGAAACAATAAGGATGATATGGTTATATTAGGGAGGTCTTTATAGTTTTGCAAATGTGAATCAGGGATTTTTGTTTCATTTTAAAATAAAAGCTCCTGTAATTTCGCTAAACGTAATGTTAAACCCATATAATTACTGTTATTTATAAGTTAAGTTTCTTCATTGAAATCATTTCAATGGCTTTGTGAAATGTTATTTTTCTATTTTGGCTTAGTTGATTGAAATCAATTCCCTATATCTCAGGGTGCAAAGCTGAACAGTGCCAAGTTGAAGAATGCTAACCTTCAACGAGCTTATCTGCGTCACGTCAATCTTCGAGATACAGTATGTAAACGAGCTGAATTTGTGTAGTGCTTTTAATATGTCTTTGATATTTCCTTCAAAAACAGGGAAATCCTTCTGTATTGGCATAGAACTAATTGATTAAATCACATAGAATGGATAATTCTATATACCAGCCGAAACAGCAGTTTTTGGCTATGGAATGAATAGTTAATAGTTATTAAATACAGTGTTGTCAAATAGCGGCTATAAAATAGAAGAATTTGAACAAATCAGAATTGTTCCGCGATACACCATTTAGTACAAAGTGTTATTATATAGCAGCTATAGTGAGACACTATAACGCTTCAGTATAGCAGCATTTGAACTAACTGCAATTTTCCGCGATTGTTGTCAACACTGGTTAAAAAGTACCTACCTTGTAGGATCACATTGAAAGTTTTCAACTTCTCTTTAATTTGATGCTCCTTTTGCTTATTTATGTTATAAATCTAGGGTTTTTGGCAAAATCATGAGTATTTTCTGGTTTCTCTTGTCCTCCTCTTGTATGTTTTCAGATGGCTAGCATAAATTAAGCCAACACAATGAAATAGTATGTGGGAAAAAGATGGAAAGTTTATTTTTATGTTCAAAATATACGATAATTAACATTTTTTCATTCCTTTTTTATCAATCAGGACTTGGAAGGAGCAAAGCTTGATGGTGCCAATTTGCTCGGAGCAATCAGATAATATTTGGACTGAAGAGTTAAGATAATAAATAATATTGAGAAGTGGGGATGTGGTTAAAGAATGTCAAGATGAGTTAACTTGAGAAGTTGAATCGTGTTTCGACAGTACTTAACATTGCTGCTTATCAAGTGGTGCAACCGGGTGTTGATTGATGTTATGGTATTGCCTGTTGACGATCTTCTATAACACGTTGTCTTTGTAAGGAGGAAGCCATTTAGGCTTTTCTTGTTCATTGGTTTGTTGATTTGTATGTATCTGGTGAAAGAAAATCGCAATATTACTATTTATTTTAATTTGTGAACCATCTTGTGTATAGTACTGTTTCTGATGACAATTATGCATGATTTGTGTTAAAAAACCTCTTAATTGTGATGTGAATATTTTTCCTTTCACATTTTTTTATCAACAATCTTTCTTTAATGTCTGCACTAGACACTTGAAAAATCACTAGACTTGACAAACTCTTGAATGCAACTCTACTGCTTTGTTTGGATCAGAATTGAAAGTGGAAGGAATGAAAGTGAGTAGAAAATAGAATGATTTTGTAGTTGTTTGGTAGAAGTGAAAATAGAAGGGAAGTGAAAGAATACTTATTTTCATAAAACTTTCTTATTTATTTTATTCTTTTTTGTTGAATCAACCTTCTCAGTTTTATTGAAAAGAGTAGTTACAATGAGATTATTATCTTGGTCAATGTTGTCTAAAGTAAAAATCTTCTCTGTTTTTAGGACACAATTGTGTGGACCGATGGACTTACCATGTGGTGTATTTAGGTAATGACACAAATATAAAAATTCAATTGGAAGAATTTCAATCTTAAATTTTATACCATTGACTAATCAAGAGTTTGTAAGAATTCCTACAAATTGAAATCATACCAAACTTTTAGCAGATTTCATATTACTTCCACCACCAATTCCTTTGCTTTAGCCTTAATTATCTTCATTATAGCCAAAAATAAATTGCGAAGACTGTAAATTGCTATTTTTTCGAAAAGGCCAGGTTTAGAGCAAAACAATAACTTGGATGGACTCTCCAAAATAGGTGAAGCTTGTGTTCAAAGGTGGTAAAACAAACATGTGAAACGGATATTAAGATTGCTATTTAGGTGCCTAGTAATTGTTCACAAACAGCTCAAACTTCCTAAAATACTGCCATCGGAGTTAAAAATCATTCCGTGGTGAACTTTAATTAAAATCAATCACAAATATGTTTTACATCGGATACAAGTTTAACCAATCTAAAATGTCACAATTCGCTAATTGGGACAACTTGTTACATCTCTAGCCCATTTAACAGTTCTAAAAAGTCATACTTTTTGAACCAACAAGAGTTTTACCTAGAAACATGGATACTTTTTAGACCGGTTACTTAATTAACATCTCTAACCCAATCACTTTCTATATAAAAAAAATCTCTAGAATGTAAGATCATATGAGATGTAAATATAGAAAGTCACATACTAAGTGACTTACATAACGAAGGTTCACACCTTCTAAAATGATAGATTTGTATACTCATTACTAAATTAGATTAACTTAATAAATCATGATTAAAATAATAATGTTTTTTTATTGAATAGTGTAATTAGATAAAGTTAATTAAAAACTTCATTCCCTTATGATCAAATCAAATCGTAAGAAGAAAAACAACGACATTCACAAATTTAAGTCAAAAATTTTTGTAACTGGTTTTGAATCTTTCTACTTAATTTTAGATTATTGTTAAATCTTTATAGAGAAATTCCTGGAACTGAAAAGGAGAAGAAGAGAGGTCTGGAACTGATAAGGGGAAGAAGAGGAAAGAACTTACTAAAGCTCACACACCTCCCAAAAAGATGGTCAAGGAAAATTCAGATTCCAACGACGAAATTGTCGTATGTGAGGTCGGTTCCTCAAAACCCCCAAACCCCCCACTAGGGTTTCTTTTTGCTCTTTTTATTTATTCATATTGATTTGTTTAACGCAGCTTGGGACAACCAGGAAGGTTTTTATTTATTCATATTGATTTGTTTAACGCAGCTTGGGACAACTAGGAAGGTTTTTATTTATTCATATTGATTTATTCATTATTTATCAAAGATGGCAAGCAGATGCCTGCCCAAAAGGCATTTCAAATTCATTTTTCGTTGTTTATGAAATTTTGTTATAAAGGGTTGTTTGCTTATCTTTATATAAAGTGATTGGTAAAGTGTTTAATGGAATAACATATGGACATTGAACCTGATTTTGTTTATCAATTTTGAAAATTGTCACCATTCAATTCAATTCAATTTTATGGAAATTTTGGTTAACACAACATTTGTTGCATCATGTTGATGAAATTCAAAAGCCTAAGGACGGAAAAGGTTTTTAGAATTAGAAAAAGGTTTGTGAGCTGCATTTGTGTTGGAAATTTATGTCTGTTTGCTTCCCTTTCCCTTTATTACCAGGCTCAGTCAAGGGTGGATGAGCTTGATAGGTCTTCCACAGTGGAAGAGTGTAATATACAACTAGATTATGATTTTCCACAAATATTATGATCCACCACCAACACCTTATACATGCTTTTTCTCTATCCTAGCTTTCTCTCTCTTCTCATGTTTGGGTTTGCCCATAATAATGTACTATAATAGATTTTGTAGCAAGTTGCTTTCCCCTACCTTCAAATCACCAACCTTTCCTAACAAATTAACAAATCTCCCAAACAGTATCTCATAATCTTAGTGTCTCATCACCATCTAGGTATTGTGTTTTTTTTATCAGATCATTGTTTCTTTGTTTTGTTGTAATTTCACTATTTGAATCTAGTTTTATTCTGAAAAAATAATAACTCTTTTGTTTTTGTGTTGCTTATTATAGAGTTCTTTTGAGTGCTTTACCGGATTCCATTATCTCATATATCTTCATTTCTGGTTAGTATTTCTTTCTCTATGTTATTATTTTAGTTGAATTTGGATTATAATATAAGGTTTCTATTGTTTTGTCTTCAATGTTTTTGGATTTACGGGTTTTTCAAAGTTTTAACGTTTTTTGCCCTAAAATTTATAATTTTTAAGTATAAGTTTTGGCTATTTGTTTGTCCTTTTAAAGTTTAAGCTAAAGTTTAAGTCTTTTTTCTATGGTAATTGAATTGAAATAAAAAAATACTTTGTTTTGGTTGATTCTCTTAATGAAAAATCAAAATTTGAAAAAAAAATGCATAGTTTTTGTTGGTGTATTCTAGGTGGAAAGAAGTGTGCAAGTATGATTGGGAAGGAAAAGTCTTTTTCTTTCTGTATGAAAATTGAATTATGGATAGTAATTTTTCTCAATTAGTGTTCTTTTGTCCATAAATAAGTACATTCATAACTATGGTTTGATTTCAGATCATGTTTTCGTTTTGTAATACTAAAGAAGAGAATTATAAATATATGTTTGTGCTAGTTTTTTATTATTCAATGCTGCTAAATTTATCATTTGTTTGTGGCATCGTTGTCCAATAGCGGTGCTATAATATAGTGAAATATGAACCAATCACAAGTGTTTTGGTGTACACAATTTAGTACAACTCGTTGTCAAATGCCTGCTATTGCGGCGCTCTAACGTTATAGCGCAGCAGAATCTGAACTGGTCACTTTTGTTATGTGATACGTTATTTAATACAAAGTGTGGTCAAGTAGCTGTTATGGCGGCGCCGTAGCATAGCATAATCTGAACAGATCACCAATTTCTGCGATCGATAACTCTACTTTGTGGGGTTCTTAACTTTACCTCTCCATCTCTCTTGATGGAACTAATCCAGCTCGTTTATATTTATGCTAATTTACACCTTATCATTGAAAATAATCCATCTCATTCATCACTCTTTTCTCTCTCATTCAACTTTTTTCCACTTCACCGTTCTCTCCCTACCAACTTGTTTCACCAATAATAAACACTGATTGGTCTATTTCTTATTCATCACCGTTCTCTCTCATTCATCTCAACATCAGCATCAACACCTCCGGTATATATGTTCTCTATTCTCTCTAATGTTCTTTTTCCTATTCTCTCTAATGCTTTGTTCTTTTCTCTTTATTATTTTCTTCTATTTCACGAAAAATGTTTATGATTGTTTGTTTTAATGATTGTTTTTGGCATATGTAAACCCTAGATTGATCTTTACCTTATACTAATAATAACAACCTCTTCAGCATATGCATACCGTGTTTCCTCTTCAATAATGAATGTTAGACTATGATGCTCTTTTTTGGGTAGTACTGATAATAAGTTTTTGACATAGTACTAATGATGTCCTTTTAGGATAGTATACGTAATTGTCACTTGTTTGCTCATTTTGAGTAATTTGAATGTTAATTTATCATCAATTTTAGTTATATTTACATATTGTGCATTCATATATTTAATTTAAAATTTAATTTTTTAAACGTATCCCGGTCGTATTGTATGGGAATGTTGCAAAATTTTCCATATCGTCGTATCAGTATCATATGTATCGGTATCGTGTCACGTATCTGGACTTCATAGGTTTATTGTTTGGTTTTGATACTTCATGTTCATGATTCAGTTGAACTGCTTGTTTACGTTGCTATTTTTCTTGCCTCGTGTTTATAGATTCATTTTTATTGTGGAACTATATTGTAGTATTGATGATTTAGTTTGACATACAAACTTGAAACTTTATATATCTTTTTCAATTGAGAATACCTAAATTGCTACTCTTCACAGATCAAACAAACAAAACGCTTAATTTTCTCCTTCTCCCCTGCTGCTTCGCTTAATTTCAACCATAAGCTTAGGTACGTATGCATCTCTCTATCTTCATTGTTTTACTTTACAGTGTTGTCAATGATGCAAATATTTTTGTTTTACTTCATTGCTTAATTTCAATGATGCAAATATGAGCTTGTTTTTATTCATGTCAATTGTTTTGATGTAGTTATTTTTATTAGAAATGAGTATTCTTGTCAAATATTGGTTTTAGGACATGTATTTGATTGCCTCCTTTGAGCTTATTTTCTAACATAAGCACTTGTGATACTGTTTGGGAGAACTTTTGAAAACAACTTATGACATTTTCAAAAGATGTTTTTAGCTTATTTCCATAAGTTTTCCAGGATAGCTTATGACAAGTGCTTATAGCTTATAGGAAAACAATTTGACTCTATTTTATCTTTTATTGTGGAAATAGCTTATATGATAAGCGTTTATGCTATAAGCTACAAATTAAGTCGTTTACACAAACAGGGCTATACTAATGTAATGTAAGGAGTGTGCAGTTGTAGATTACCATTTAGTGAATGTTATAATATATATTAACTTTTAAATTTGACCTTGGACTATGGCAAGAAAATGGGTGATGTTTTCATCCATATCATTTATCTTTGATAAATGTGTTTTTATTATAAAGTAGTGTTGTCAAATACAGGTTATAGCGCCTAGAGGAATTTGAATAAATTACTACTACTTTGTGATATACCCACACAGTTTAGTGCAGAGTGTTGTCAAATAGCAGCCAATGTTGTTAAATAGTGGCCATGGCGCTATTGCATAGCAGAACTTGAACAAATTGCCATTGTTACGTGATAGGTTATTTTGTACAACATATTGTGAAAAGGCAGTGCTATAGCATTGTTGCGTAGTGGAATTTGAACAAATTGTTATTTTTTGTAACACACAATTGACAATACTGATTTGACAACACTTTGTAAGAAATCGTATATTAATAACAGTTTTCTCTGAATTCCGCTAGCGATGTTACAATTGCCATATGACAACACTGATAGCAGCTATAACACTTCTACAACATCCGTATGATAACACTGATAGTGGCTATAACGCTGTGACATATTAGAATTTAAACTAATTACTATTTTTCGCGACGTGGAATTGACAACACTGTGAAGAAGTGATCTGAAATGCCATAAATTGGAGGGAGAGAAATCCTTATGTGGACAACAAGAAAAGTTAAGTGTAATTTTTTGTATAGGAATGCTAATTGGGTCATGATAAGAAACAACCATAAGTTCTTACTTCATTTTGTTTTGTTCCTTCTCAAACAACAACATACAAAAAAAAATTAATATAATCCTTAATTTTTGAAACCCAATTTGAGAATTGAAAATCCATTCCTATTTATGATTTTGGATTTCTAGCAAATTGAAGAACCCCTTTTTTCATATAAGAAACAATCCATTTTTATCATGTAAATAAGGATTATGTATTTGGCTTCTTGAGGTCAGATATTTTATTTGATCCGAAGACTTTTTTTTATGATTATTAGAAGTGGGTTCACAAGTACTTACTAATCACAAAGAAGGAGATGGGTGAACTGTTATTTTTGTTTAGTTTTCAATAAAAAAAAGTGTTCAATTAAACCAGCAAAGCTGGTTATCCCGTATACATTGTTTAACAACTAATGACATGGACCAATAGTTTAATGAGTGTTTAAGAGATAGTGTAAGAGAGGTTGTTCATAACATTGCTATATTTTTATCTATGTTAGAGATTTTTTTTAAAATCAAAAGAATAACGAGATTCATTATCCAAACATACTTGTGAATGTGAGTTCTTTTGCACCTGTTATGGCATTATGATAAATTTTAGAATAACTCATTCGATGCTTAGATTTAGAATTATCTTTGTTTATGTTTTAATTATATATATGATATTGTTTACTTTGTGGTAGACATTGTTCTTACAATCGTGCCTTACCGACCTCATTTATGTTATTTCACAAAGTATTAGTAATGTCTTCGAACAATTATGAATACATTTATCATGGCCATCATTTCATCTGCAATGTATGTTTCCTCTTTTTCGACTTGTTTATTTTGGTTAATGATACATCAAATAAATCAATAAGAAAATGACTCGTAAATATTATTATTTTTTTGTTTTTTCCCCCATATTTTAGCTCAAAAGAAATAACACGGTGATGACGATTCAGAATTGGAAGGTAAAACTTCTGATCATTCGAAAGTTTATTTGAAGGAAGACAAGCAATCTCCTTCTAATAAAGGTAAATTGTATTGTTCTTTTTCACCATATCATCATGTCAAACTTGTCTCCACATGATTTTGTGTAAGGTTGCACTCATTCATTATATTGCTTCCCATTTGGGCTTTATTGTTTTCGCTCGTGCAACTATATACGGTGTGTGTTGTCTCTTGTGCGCGTGTACTTCTTGTACAAGTTTTGAGTCTCTAAATAATATTTTGCCATTTAAAAAAAAGTACGCATTTAAGTGAATTATACTCACTTTCAAAGTAGCTCTATTTTGTTCTAATGCATATATGAAACAAATAATGAATGTTAATTACAATACACATGAACTAAAAGAAGATCATAGAATTAAAGTTTACAAAAGATTGATTAGATTTTGTAAATATCAAATCTTGCTCCCAAACAAACTGTTTGTCAAAATGTTAACAAAATCATCTAAAAGACCTCAAACACTCAAATGTAACAAAAACCATTCTCAAAGTCGTTTTAGATTAGTTACACATATAAGTGATCTAAAATGTTGTAATTCGTTAATTGAAACAACAATGTTTTACATCGTTACCACATTAAACCGCTCTAAAAAGTCTTACTTATTTGAACCATTATAATGGTCGCCCTGAAAGGGGGATACTTTTTTGACCGGTTACTCTTTTAAGCGCTTTAAAAAGTTGCAAACGGCATTTTGGTTATTTTTGGAAGTTTGAGGTGTTTGTGAGCAAATGCTAGGTGCTAAGATTAATTTCCTATGAATATTGAATATATTGTAGTTTATCAAGGATGAAGAATCAGACTTGATTGTACATAGTGGTTGGATCTTCTTCATTATTTTATCTATACTCTCGGGTTAATTTTTGTTGTTTTAAACAAAAAACAACAAAAGCCATACAATTATTATTACTATTATATTAGATTCTATAATTCAAATTAAATTATAAATTTGTTAATTCTCAGTAATTTAAACTTATTAACCTATATTAATTTTTCACGTACTTAAATGTATAATATAAACTATAATTGAAATATGATATTTTATAAAGTAAAATTCATAAAATATCACGTCAAATATCAACAAAGTTTAGTCACATTGATTTATTAGCTCATTAGTCTATTTAAACATAAGTCAAATTACTTACCTACATACGTTCAAATGAAATATGTTTTTAAGTAGGCTAACATGCCAGCTAAGCTTTCGAAAAGGCCAGATTCATGCCTAAAAATAAGCCGACTCCAGGCTACAAGTCAAACTTGGATCTTGCATAGCCTAACTCGGCTCAGCCTATTCCTACCTCTAACAACAATTGATGTCAGGTTTGTATAATCTCCAAATAAAACCAAAAAAAAAAAAACTTTCAATAAAAGATGTTAGATTATGTGATGCAACCAACATTCACAACAAAGATAGCTGTAGCTAAATTTAGTGCCAAGTAATCAAAGAATAACAAGACTGTTTTCAGATTCCAAAGCACTACTCGGATTTTATATATACAGGATAGCTACAATAATATAATTGTTTCTTATAAAGTAGTCTATCCCTGCACCTATCTAACACTTCCATACAATTCCATCTCCTTGAAGCTTCATCAACCTTTGTCACTACTGTCAGAGTTACTTTGCCCTAGCCTTTTCCAAGTCAGGGAGATCTGCAAAACAATAATCATTTGTCAGGTGTAAGGTGGGAATAAGAGGACAATTGATACATAAACTGAGAGTTTAACGAATATACGTTGTTAGTATAAATCAGTTTTACACAGACATTCAATGAGAAATCTCTATTTTTCTATGTCATACTATCAGTTTCAACATACACTTTCAAAAGTTGAGTAATGTGGCAAAATAGTGGGTTTTCAGTGGATGTCAGTGTAAATTATTTTACACGTACGATGTATATCCTTTAAATCCATAATTAAAGAAAGATAGAATGAAACAATTGCACGACATTGCTAACTAC
>Ga0315915_1005998_pt1 | contig 15014 bp, 13 predicted proteins | sample MpolbnodulesMG_FD_207738 | JGI IMG/M metagenome (GOLD analysis project Ga0315915, IMG submission 207738) | Medicago polymorpha root nodule microbial communities from Los Angeles, California, United States - branched nodules | ecosystem: Host-associated > Plants > Roots > Nodule | place: USA... | reverse complement strand
TGACTTCTTAAGTCAGTTGGAAAACCTAACGACTTAAGGAATTTATTAAAAATATTTTCTTTTCATTATTCTGTGAACCATAAGTCGGGTAACCTTATAACCGACTTAAGAAAGTTTGAAAGAATTACGAAACTGCCACCGTGTCACTTCTTAAGACGGGTGGCAGCGCGAACCGACTTAAGCACGATTCTAAAAAATATTTTTTGTACTAGTGATGCCTTCCTCCACCTAATCTCTCCTCTCCTTTTTTTTCTCCAGCAAAACCTTCATCTTTCTCTTGCCTCCTTAATGTCTTCTTTCTTTTTCTATTGGAAAGAGAAAACCTAAATCAAAGAACCTAACCTTGTAACAATGGAAAAAGAAAACCCAAATAAAAAAAAATTGTTAAACCTTGTAACAACGATTGAAGCTTGACAGTTGATAAAAAAAACACAATTCAAACGAATATCACAACCTTTAACATTCTAGATTTAAAGATTCAGTTTAATTTTTATTGGCAATTGGTAAAACACAATCATTGGAAATCTTATAATTTATTCATGAATAGCCATAATTTTTATCGTTAATTTTTTTATTTGCTTCAATTTACATGCATATCTAAAACCTTCTATATACAAATAGTCATAATTTTTATTTAATTGTTTATCCATGATCGTCTTCATTGCTAAGAGACCACCGTCTTCATGTTCATCAAACATGAGAAGATTTTCAGGTTCATCCATGATCACGATTTTGTGGTAGTTAAGAAGCCTTTGCTAAAGAAGACAATTAGGAGGAGGGATTGGGTGGAACCAGGCATATATGTTACTCTCTCTTTTTCAATAAAATCTAAACCCTTAAATCACTTTTATAGATCTAATGGAATTTAATAGATGGTTCACCGGTGAAGGACTTAATTGCTCCCTCACCTTAGAATCCAAAGTCCCTAAAAAAAACTCATATGTGATAAGTATCTCTATGCATTTTTATTTTTTTTTATAATATCTGTTTGTATCAATAATAATCCCATAAAATATATTTTTTAAAATTAAACATATGAATCCATGAGTATCCACGAAAGATCGGTGTCCCGTAGAAGTATGTCTCCTTGTTTGAAATCCTGAACTTCATAGATTCTCACAAAAATTCTAACCTTATTTTTTTGTTGGTATAAAACAATATCTAACCTTTGTACCAAAAACAAAAAAAAAAACAAAATCTAACCTCTTAGTTTTCCGTATAGAGAACTCGTAATGATGATTGTGAAATTCCGCAAAGCTTTATTAGGTTAGGGTTCCACACTTTCAAATTCGCTTTCAATTTTCAACATCACTGGGTTCTTTTTAGTTACCAAAATACATAACATAGCTACGATGAATTGCCCTCCTCCGCCAAAGTCCCCGCTTTCAAACGGCGGCGCTCCAACGTCGCTGATAGTCCTTCTTGATGAACTCAAAGTAGAAATTCTTTCAAGACTTCCTGTGAAAACTCTGGTGCAATTCAAATGTGTCTGCAAATCATGGAAAATCCTAATCTCCCATGATCCTTCCTTCGCTAAACTGCACCTTCAGCGATCGTCTCGGAACACCCACCTCTTACTAATACCATACTGGGGCCACTTTGATCGCAGTGTTGTACCCATTCCTGTAAGTCGTTTGCTCGAGAGTCCGTCCATCATAAGGGATATCACCATTCCTAATGATCCTTACTACCGATTGAGGAAAGGAATATGGATTGTTGGTTCCTGCAATGGACTGATCTGTTTGTACGATGCGTCTTGGAATGCCGCCGCTTTTTACGAAAACGTGTGGTTCCGTCTCTGGAACCCAGCCACAAATGCATTATCTGAAAAATTCGGGTATTCAACTAACCATTTTAGGTATACATTCGGCTATGATATTTCGAATGATACTTATAAGGTTGTAGCCTTCTCTTATGACAAGGTAAAAGTTTTCTGCTTGACTGATGATGTTTGGAGAAATATTCCTACTTTTCCCATTGTTCCTTTTGACCTTTATCCTAGACGTCTCCATTGTCATCCATTTGTGAGTCGTGGTGTGTATGTAAGTGGCACTATTAACTGGTTAGCTATTCGAAATATGACTGAATATGAATGGAATGATATTTCAATCAACCAATTTGTGATCGTATCACTTGTTCTGGCTACAGAGACATATAGGCAGTTGCTGCCACCCAGCGGTTTTGTTGAAGTACCACCGGTTGAGCCATGTGTTACTGTATTGATGGATTGTCTATGTTTTTCTCACCGTTTCAAGGGAACCCATTTTATTTTATGGAGGATGATGGAATTCGGAGTTCAAGAGTCTTGGACTCAATTTCTCAAAATTAGTTTTCAGGATCTTCAAATTGATTATGGCATTAGTGATTCACTGGAATATCGTTCTCAACTGTTCTTGTTTCCGATGTACCTTTCTGAGAGTAACGAGACACTTATAATGGCAAGCAATCAACAAGGCTATGGTGATGATGAAAACCATGCAATTCTCTATAATTGGAGAGATAAAAGGGTTGAGCAAATTTCATCTCTTGACAATAAAATATTGTGGTTTCAAATCAAAGATTATGTTGAAAGCGTAGTTTCAACCTCTTGAAAGTAAGTGTCTCTTCAATGATTTAATTGTTCCAATTAATTTTAAACGTTTTATAATCTCTAAACTGAATGAGTTTGTTTTTGGTTGTTTTTATATATTATTATGACTTGAAGATAATCCTCCTAAAGGAAATTCAGTGACTCTTGAATGATCTATCTTTGGTTGGTATTCATAACATTTTATACAAAACTAAAGTATGAAGTTGTTCTCAATTTGGGAGGATAATACATTATTTAAAATTGAAATATAGGGGAAAACGTCTTAAAAAGTAGTAGAGTGAAATGTTAAATCGAGAAACATGTCAATGGGTCGGTTAAAAATATCTTTAGACTTGGCAAATTTATGATCTGTACATATATGAGAGAATGAAAACAACATTTTCTCTTCAAACTGGTATTAATTTCATTTACTTCAAAACTTTTTTATTGATAATGCATGTGTTGTACTTATACTTTGTAATTGTATTGTATAAACGTTCAAATTGGCTAAGTATATGTTTGTGAACCCTCCTCCTTTGTAACTTATGGTTGAATAGTGGGCTGTAATGAGTACCATCTGTTTCCTGATAGAATAAATTGAGTTAACCAACATGATTTGGCCGTTTGGGTCTAGTTGGAAAAGATATCCATGTTTTAGTGTTTGACACACCTCGGATAGAATTACCTCTAGTAGAGGAAAACTTGTGGGAAACAAAAAACTAAAAGAGTTATCCTATAAATATTTGATATTCTTCTTGATTTAGTTTTGTTTATATCAGTTCAAGTTTATCCAAACTAATTTTGGAAGTGACGGTTGTTTCATTTTGTACTTCATATGGTACTATCTTTTAGGCATCAAGGTTAAAGCTAATTTGTTTATTATATTTATTTTCAAAAAAAGAATGTGTCTTCACTTTTGAGATTGTGCATTCTTTTTTTATGTGGTTTTGTTCTTCATTTTGTATTTTGATGTTTTTATCTCCTGTGTAATATGGGTCTTTCATCTCGAATCATAGGACCACAACCTTTACTTCAAGCACTTCTGGCGTTCGATGCAAGATGGTACTCATTTACTTCAAGCACTTCTGGTTTTACTACTCATTTTGTAAAAGACAATTATGGCCCTCTTTACGTCCCTTTTGGACTTCTTTGAAAGTGTCTGGAAATTTTCCACCATATAATTGTGTTGTTTTACAACTCTACTCTTATTTGAGTGGGGGTTAGTGGAAGTCTCTAACTGTTTAAGTAATTCAAGCACATATTTTGCATGACCATTGAGTATATTGATAATATTATAAGATCTAGAGAGATAACAACTTACAATTGCTTTATTATTGATATCATGTATGTTCAAGCAAATAAATTTAATTCATTGTTATATTTAAGCGATGAAAATTTGCTTATGAAACATTATTTGATGTTTCTTCCTTTGTAATTTTCATTGTTCAAATTGGATAGTAAAATTGAGGAAGTATACATTAACATGTGAAATATATAAATAGCACAAGTAACTAATTGTCAGTATGCACAAGGATGCATACGGCGGGAATTGGTGGTGGACCCTCTTCGGGTTATCGCCGGAATTTTCAACGCCTCCTTCATCTCCTTGACTGCTTTAAAGACCTCCATGTTTTTCTGCCTCTGTATCTCCGATTTGGTTCTTCTTGTTTTTTATGGATCCGGGTTTAGAAGCTTCATTATTAAGTTATTGAGGTGGAAGTAAGGTTGATATGCTGAGCAAAAATGTCATTGAGAAGCATAGTAAGGGAAATCAAGGAGATGACGGATGGGATTGGTAATACGTTGAGGAGAGGTGTGGGTAGTAGGTATTCACAGCGTCAGACAAAGTCGTATATTGTTGATGATATCACTCTAACATCACTTGAACCAATTTAGCAGGGGCAATGGGTGAATATACAATCTGAATTGCTACTTGATATAATTCGAAGGGTAGAAGAGACTGAGACTTCTTGGGCTTCTTGTGCTCCTGTGTGTAAATCATGGAGGGCCGTTACACGAGATTGTTCAGATTCCAGAAGAGAGTAGAAGGTTGACATTTCCTATTTCGTTAAGTCGGCTGGGTCCTCGTGATTCTCTGATACAATGCTTCATCAGGAGGGATAGAGAAACTTATGTGTATCTATTGTACTATGGACTGGTGCCATCAGAAAATGAGACTGATAAGCTGTTATTAGCTGCCAAAAAAATATGGAGGGAAACCGGCACATACTTCATCATATCATTGGTTGCAGATGATTTTTCTCCTTCCAGCAATGAGTAAGTTGGAAAACTCAGGTCTAACATTTTGGGAACCAAGTTCACTATATACGACATCGACAGCCAACACCCACACGGAGCTGGAATTCAACCAAATAGCCGGTCCGGTAGGAGATTTCATTCTCGGCAGGTGTCTCCAAGAGTTCCAGCATATAACTGTATTTGTTAGCACCGTTGCTGAGTTGAATTGCTCATATGTATCATTAGCCACGTAGAGGAAGGAAAATAGTAAACCCATCAATAAGATCATCATGGCCTTCAAAAAGTAACCTGCAACCTGAAGAAGTAAAATCATAATTAAAATGAATAAAAATAAAGAGAAAGAACATGAAATAAAACAAAGCATTACCCAATAAAATTGGATTATGAACAGGGCTGATCTGGAGAATTGTCCGAATTTTCTTGCTCATTAGCAGAACTACTTGAGCCTTCATGAAAAGTTATAGAAAAATAGTTATATATTTATAATGATATCCTCATGAAAAGTTATAGAGAATAGTTTGTTACAAATCTAATTGAAATAACCATTTAGAAACCTGGTTGCTCATTTTTCCATCTGTAATGATTTCGACCATGGCTGGAAAACCTGTCCCTTGAATTAGAATTCGAATTGTTTGTCTGCCTGTGAAACTGGCCGAGTCTAGAAGACCTTCCCCTCGAATTGAAATTCGAATTCCCTCGTCTCTCAGATATGTTATATGTGTTGTAATATCTCTGCATAAAATTTAAACATTAAAAATATATTATGTTTAATTGAACCATCAAAAAAAAGTGAAATAGAACATTTGCAGGTGAAGGGTGAAAAGTATTAACCTCATGGTAAGCAAGTGGGCATGAAAGTTCCGATGCCTCCACTAAATATGGGAAGTGAATAAGGAACGCATTGGTTTATGTTGCCGAGCAAATCAGAAGTAAATGGTGGTAGCATACGAGGAACTGCGGGAGGCACAACGAATCCAAGAACCATTCCCATGTCTATTCCACGTGTTTTCGGAAAAGTGATCAAATTCAGAAATCAGATACTCATCGATGCAGTCCAACATTCGCATCATCCACTTAGCACCATATGCAATTGCACTCTTTATTCTAAAGAAATTACCTGTAGAGTAGATTATAACCAGACAATCAGATATTTAGATAGAAGAAGCAACATGAGTAATAGGAAAAATAAGCTATCTTCTTGAACACAGACTAAAATTAAAAAACACGAAAAATATAATAAAAGAAGTTGATGAGTACAATAAAACTACTTCAAATATACCATAGGTAGAGCACAAGAGAGAAGCAACACAAATAATCAATCACCTAACTTATATTATCTCTAGATATATGGATTATTAGTCTTGAAATCATATCTAGCTACAGGTCTAAAAGGGCATCTAAAATTTGCAAGAGTTTGGATCCACTGATATATTATTCAGCATAATTTAGAGTTATGTACACTTAGAGATTTTGTTTATCAAACTTACATTTATGGAAAGAAAAATAAAAAAGGCATATATGTAATTGTAATTTAGAGCTGCAATTGTGATAGCAATAGTATTTTTAGAGTGTGTTTGGATTAAGGGTTTAGGAGGAGAAGGGAGGGGAGGGTTTACTTTTCTTTTTTAAATTACAGGCTATATAACATGTTTTTCTAAAATAAATTAAGTTTGATTGAAGTATTATATGATCATTTATCATGTTAATATGTTAACTTTTTAAAAAATATTTTATAGTGTCCGTAATTTAAAAATGAAAAGTAAACCCTCCCCTGCTTTCCCCTCCTAAACCCTCCATCTAAACACACCCTTAAGGTACCTCAATTGTAACTGTGACCATATGACATAAACAAACCTCACTAATGACATCATCAAGACTCTTTTCTCTTTCTCTGTACATATTCAGTATTATTGAAATAAACCATGTCAAAGGGATGAAGCAATATTCAAATTAAAATAAATAATACATAATATTTATATATCGAAATACAAGTATCAACTCAAAATTCAATATAGCGAAATATATGAAGGTTAATATATACAAATCACACAAATATTACCTTTTCAAAAAGATATCATCTTGATGCTACAGATCTATTCATATTTAATCAAAGAAATCACACTCGTTAAAAATTATGTTGGAACCTATCAAAAAGATCAATCGATCTAAGCAGATCATTATAGAAGGAGTAGATATATAAGATATCATTGACGATTTTCGTTCAAACACATCTTTCATGATACTCCGTGAATAAAGTTTTGTTTTGACATTTGTAGATCTGTTAGGGAAACAACAACAAAAAATTGTTTAGGAAAATATAATTAAATAAACAATTAGTTGATATCGATGACAATAAAAAGATGAACGGCGGAATTTGACAAAAAAAAAAAAAGATGAACGACTAAAGATTAACCTCATATGTATTGCTGGTCTGGTTAGAATGAAGTAGCACGGAATCGTCGTGTACTAATTGCATAGCAGCATAACCAAAGAGAGGGACGCCTAAGAAGCGTCGTTGTTCTCTCCACTTCTGTCAAAATGGTGAGCTCAACCATATTTATATGAGGCAAATTAGGTTAAATTTCGATTAAGATTTTTATATTATATAAATCTTTAATAAATTTTAGTCAAAAAAAAAAAGCTTTAATAAATTTAAGAACAAATTTAGTGATGAAAAATGATATATTTATAATTAGTCTCTTTAGAAAAAAAATATTATTTTAAAAATATAAATAAAATATTGTACAATTTTTTTTCTTTAATCAAATATGTGTCATACTGGCATCAGAGTAGATGATGATACCTCGAAGTTGAGTTTGAGCAAAGAAAACAACGGAAAGTGAGTTTTCACGTGAGCAAGGAGTTGCTTTTCAAAACTTCACTTTGCGGTCATTCATTCGTGAAACTAACACCGCCAATTAAACAACCACGCATCGCCACGATCTTCACCCAAAAATAAAGATCACCGACCACCATTGTCAAAATGCCACCTAGAAAACAAAACAAAAGATCTTTGCATGAAATTGAGAAGGAAGAAATGAGGCGACATATTCAACTACTCCTGGAGATTGTCAACGCCCAAAAAGCATTATTGGAAGCATAACAAAGAAGAGTTGATGATGATGGCTTCGACAGTGACTCTTCATCATCTAGAAGCAGTTGCTCATACTGACGTCAAATTAGAATGAATGATATCAAATTAGGCATTCCAGATTTTGAAGAGAAGCTACAACCCGATGAGTTTGTGGGTTGGCTACAAACTATTGAACGTGTATTTGAGTACAAAAAGATACTAGAGGAGCAAAAGGTAAAGATCGTTGAATTCAAGCTAAAGAAAAATGCTTTAATTTGGTGGGAAAATCTTAAAACGAAACGAGAACTTGAAAGACGCGAGAGACGATGTGTCGAGAACTAACCCGTAAGTTTTTACCTCCACATTATTATCAAGACAATTTTACTCAAAAACAATTATCTAAAAAATCTTCATACCAACCTATTTTCTCCACCAAAAATCAAATTGATTCTCATAAACCACTAATCCATCAACCTATTTTCCATCTACACCCCAACATAACACAATCAAAGAGAGAAATACCAAGATACCTAAATGTTTCATGTGTCAAGGGTATGGACACGTATCCTTAGATTGTGTCAATCGTAAAGTAATCACCATCACTAATGGGGAGATAAAATATATTTTTGAAGAAGAAAAAGAAGACATTCATGAATCTTTTTAAGAAGAGGCGATGCGAGAACCGATATACGGTAAAGAATATGTTGGAGCTGACATTTGCGAAGTATTTAAAGAAGAGGGAAAAGGAGATCCATTATATGATGATGAGTATATTCCCGATGACATTCGTGAAGTTTTTGAAAAAGAGGGGAAGGAAGAACCAATATATGACGAGAAACATGTTCCTGCAGAATATGATGAATCTTTGGACGTTAAAAGAAGCTTGCAAACAGCAACAACAACAAAAAAAAAAACTATGTCTAGTCACGAAATTTTCCACACGCATTGCACCTCGCAAGATATGGGTTGTACTGTCTTTATCGATAACAAAATATGCAAAAATGTTGCATCAAAATATATATCATAAAAGTTAAAGTTCCTAGAGCACCTAGGTCCATACAAGCTGCAATGGCTAAAAAAGGATAATGAGGTAAAAGCACCTCAACACTCCGTTGTACCATTTTCCATTGGAAACAATTATAAAGAAAAATTATGGTGTGATGTTATTTCTATGGATACTTGGACGCCCTTTCAACATGATCGTCGTGCATTATACATTGGTTATGCCAGCACCTGCACTTTCGTGAAAGATGTGATTGAAATCAAGTTGGCACCTCTACCACTCAATAAATTCAATGATGAAAAAGAGGAATTCAAGCTACTTGGAATTTCTTTCTCAAAGAAACCATTCAATGATAAAACAAAATTATGTCTACTTCGTCCAGTTCCTAAGCCACCTTGGGAAAAGTTTGGTAGTGATTTTGTCCTTGGAATACTTTGGACTCAACAACAAAATATTTTAAAATGGTAGTCGAAGAGATGTTTTAAAGAATGGCTAATTTCATCCGAAGTCAGAAGGTTACAAATGTTGTCTTGAGGAAGAATAAGAAAATCTTGACTCGGGGACGAGTCTCCTGCAACCCGTGGAGAATGATGGAGAATAATATAGAACATTACGAAACTTTCAAGATGTTAAAGAAATTTCTAGAATATAACTAAATAAATTCATAGTGATTAGGAGCATCTTAGAATCTATAGAACTTTCTAGGCACATGAACTAGATATTAGAATCTCTAGATATTTCTTGTGATAAAGTTGTAACATTAAAAAAAAATTAGATCTTTCTACGTGGAGCCTCACTAGAGTAGTATAAATAAGGCTCATGATCATGTGTTTTGGCATATTCAAGAATTCAAGCGTTGAAACATGCAAATAATAACAAATTTCTTTGAGAATATTATAGAGTTTCTTCATTTTCTCTACCTCTCTTTTTGTCTCTAAGCCACATACATACATACATACCAAAAAGAAATAATATACTTGTGTGAGAGATTTTTCTAACCACTAGATTAAAACTAATAGTTAAGATTACAAGGTCTAGTTAAAATGCTTAGGTGCATGCGATTCAACTCTATTTTGGATGAATATTTTAACACAAACTAATCCAACCATATTTAATACATTTTAATTTGAATCTGTTTTTTTATATCCAAACTATAAATTGTAATTATTTATTAATATTAATATGGACATGACAAAATAACAAATTTGATGCAATATATATATATATATATATATATATAAGGGGAATGCTACAATATATCCGCCTATTTTCGTGAAGGTGTGTTTTAGCGTTCTCTACCTTTTTGTTATGGACAAAAATACCCAATCTTTCCTATTTAAAAACAAGCCATGTTAAGGGTAATTATGTAATTAAAAAAATCAATGCTAATTTTTTATCCCAACCTTTCCGTTGTGCTCTATGCCATCACCACGAGAATGATGAGGCCCAAGTTGCAGGTGCAGGAATCGCAAGGCAGCTTAGCAAGATGGAAGCTTGTCTAATTCTTCGGCTCATCGTCAACCTGTTCATTCATGGGTTGAAGTTCTGTAGTAGTCGGTTCTTATGCTATTTCGAATTTTGATACCACCTGCAGTGGTGTCGCCATAGAAGAAATGAGAGAAAAGTGAATAACTCTTTGTATTGAAGATAGAAAGTTACAAATGAGTGAAAGTTGCCACTAATAGGGTGGTTACAAGTTATTTATACTAATGTCTACTATGACTAATGTACCACTAATGCACCACTAATGTCCAACTATAGATTCAACACCTTTTGAAAAGGTTTGGGGTATATCCCACTTTTCTTCTTTTACAAGTTATTTTCTAGACTTGGTACAGGGGAAGGAAGTGTTGCAGGGGGGTTGTGGCTTTAATGGCTCAACAATTTTATGTCAATACCCTTTTTAATACTTGGTTTTGTTTCTTCCTATTTTGTTTTATATAAATACAAGTAGTCGTTTTTTAGTTCCAAAATCTTGATATTTTTTCCATTTGAATCAAAGAACGAGAACATAAAGAGAGTAGGACGAACAAATTAGTTGCAGCAAGCAAGATATGGAAACTTTAGAAGGGGAAGCGAACCGACAAGAGTGAAGAGAGAAGGCATAAAAAATTAAGAAATTGAAAAATGGATAAGAACTTGTAAATTACAATTAATTTTGAAGAGGACAGATTGGATAATTTTGTCCAAAATAAAAAAGTGCACAATGCTAAAACATGCCTTCATAAAGATAGGCAGGTGTATTGTAGCATTCCCCATTTGCTTGGGTTTGTTCTTTTTAGGGGTTTTTCGCCATATTTGTTTTACAGGTGAATTGTGGTGTTTGGGTGGATGTAACGTCTACATGCAGCATCTTTGTTTTTCTTTCACCTCCTCTTATTGTCTTGCGAGAGTTTCGGTATCAATATTTGCCGATTCAAAAAAATAAAAGAGTAAGAGGTTAGAATGCCAAAAGGAATTAAAAGGAGTTGTGTATCATGTATAAGGAATTAAAGGAAAACAATTGATGGTAACAAAAGAGTATGCATACATTGGTCGAAATTCAAAACTGTTCGTATATTACTATTTAGAGTAAAAGGTAGAATGCCAAAAAAATTATTTGCAACTCTTAATCACCGGAAGCTAATCCTAAACTTCAGGGAAGATCTACAAAACACATCAGTTGGTACTAACATCAACTCCCCTTTGCTTCAAATATTCCTTGGCCTCAACAATATCCTGGAAAGAAACAACAAAATGAGCAACATTTTTCGGCATTGTACGACAAACAACTAACTAATATGATCCCACAATCATCTGGATGATTATTTAACTGCTTAAGGAGCATTTAGGAGGACAGATTGACATTTATATGATAATTGAAGCACCATTTGAACCAAGTAAATATTTGGAGCTTGATATTTACATGACAAGGCAAAAAGGATGTGAATCCAAAGTTTTTGTATCCAAAACTCCTTACACATTGCATTTATATGTTTAATGATAATGGTGGTAAATGATACAGTAAAGAATAACTGAAACTCGTACCATGCTTCAAACTATGATAATCAATAAATGATACAAGTGAAGGATAATCAAACTATGCTCCAATGGAGTGAATGCCACAAGTGAAAAGTGAAGTTCGATTTCTTCTTTTTGAAGAAAACATTTTATATTATTGAAAAAAGTAGAGAACATTTTGATAGAAACAATGAGGCCTTGATGAACCCAGTCCAGTGTACTGTGGTGGACCTCAAGGAGTTGCCTTGTACCGAGGATTACCCTGTTTATGCGACATGATTTGAAAACGAGTATTTATTTTCTCCACCATAACATTTATGTCCATATAATGATAAGTTTCTTTGGTTTTTTGGTTCATGATTAATAGAACTACTATTAATTTTTTCCCTCACAACATTTTTGTTATGCATCTATACATATTCCATTGTCAATAGGAAAAATTCAACATCATTGTTAACCATAGCCTACAGCCTAAACATTTTGGTAAGTATACTCTCCGAAACCATGAGATGGAGGCCACGCACCGGAACGGTTAATCCTACCGAACTGGATTTTGATGCCCAAAGAACCAAGTACAGCAAATTCAGCAAGTAGCTGTGGTGGTGGCACTGGCAAGGGAAGAAGGGTAAAAAAAAGATTAACCTTCTATAGCCATAAATCCTCAAGGGACCACCTTAGGTCCCCTTTTAAAAAGGTACATATAAGAGGCAACCAAAAATATAGGTGCTCTGTAAAGAAACAAAAATTTGGTGACAGGAGGAAAGTGAGTGTGCTCATAAAGACTAAAATTAGAATGTCTGGGGAGAATTCTTTGATAATCTGTTTTGAGAAATTTGGGATTGCCATATTTTTGAAGGACACTTTTAAGACTGATATATTCCTTTTCTCCTCCATTAAATTGCAAGGATATCTTATCCTGAATTATAAATTATTTTAACCTTAGTAATAGCTAATTTCTAAACTGGATGAACCTCAAAAATAGCTAATTTGTATCCAAATTAAGTGTGTGGGAAATAAACACAAACACAGTTCCACTCCTGAAATTATTTCAAACAATTGTAGAAAGTAAACTCCGTGTGCGTGCACTTATCTACGAACATATATATTCCATACGAACTATAAAAGCACAACACTTAATTAAGTGTATAACAATGCAACCACTGATGCACAAAGGTGGAACATACCTTTTGCAACAACAGGGCTTCTTGAGGACAAGTAGGAAAATTCATCAGACCAACTCCAACCATTAATAGACCGTAACATCCTACAGACACGACAAAATAGATTGGTAGCTGCATAAAGGACAGAAGTATGGCTGTCAACATTATGATGTTTATAATTCTATCAAAATATAAAAAAGCATCAAAAGGTTCGGTTAAGCTTGAAAGGATCGAAGACTTTGCTTGTAAGGCTTAGGTTTGAATCCATTTGCCAGCAATCTCGTCGGTACTCTATCTACATGCACATTATAAGTCCTCATTGGGGTGTAACTAAAATAATTATTGATACCTTAAGAAGCTGAAGATACAAATAAATATAACTAAAATAAAAATACTAATAAAATACTAAGAAATTCTATGAAAACCCTCCTACATCAGTTTGTAAATCATGGAGGGCCGTTACACGAGATTTTTCAGACTCCTGAAGAGTGGGGAAGGTTGACGTTTCCTATTTCGTTAAATCAGCTGGGTCCTCGTGATTCTCTGATACGAGTGATAGAGAAACTTCTGCGTATCTATTGTACTATGGACTGGTGCCATCGGAAAATGAGACTGATAAGTTGTTATTAGCTTCCAAAAAGATAAGGAGTTCAACCGGCACAGACTTCATCATATCTTTAGTTGTAGATGATTTTTCTCGTTCCAGCAATGTGTATGTTTGAAAACTCAAATCTAACATTTCGGTAAACAATTTCACTATATATGACATTGACAGAACCTCCACACGGAGCTGGAAATCAACCAAATAGCTTGTCTCCAATTTCACTATGAGTTCCAGCATATAACTATATTGTTAGCACCGTTGCTATGAGTTGAATTGCTCATATATATCCTTAGCCACGTAGAGGAAGGAAATTAGATCAATAAGATCATCATGGCCTTCAAAAAGTAAACCAACCTGAAAAAGTAAAATCATAATTAAAATGAGTATCACACAAGAGGAAAGAAAAATAAAAAAGACATGTAATTATAGTTTTTTTGTCAAAAATAAAATAAAATGTAATTGTAGTTTATAGCTGCAAGTGTGATAGCAATAGAATTTTTTAAGGTGCCTAATTGTAATTTTGACCATATGACAAAAACAATAGAACACGTACCTTCTTGATGCTACAGATCTATCCATATTTAATCAAAGAAATCACACTCAATGAATATTATGTTGGAACCTATCAAAAAGAACAATAGATCTAAGCACATCATATAGAAGGGGTAGGGATATAAGATATCATTGACGATTTTCATTCAATCACACCTTTAATGATACTCCATGAATAAAGCTTTGTTTTGACACTTATAGATCTGTTACAGAGACAACAAAAAAAAAATTGGTTAGGAGAAAATAATTAAATAAACAATTAGATGACATCGATGACATGAAAAGATGAGCGATTGAAGATTGACCTCATATGAATTGTTGGTCTGCTTAGAATGAAGTAGGACGGAATCGTTGTGTACCAATTGCATACCAACATAACCAAAGAAAGGGACGCCTAAGCAGCGGCGCTGTTCCTCTTGACATATGTCAAAATGGTGAGCTCAACCATATTTATAAGAGGCTGACTAGGTTAAATGTCAATTATGACTTTTATATTGTATAAATCTTTAATAAATTTAAGGACAAATTTAATGATAAAATATATATATATATATATAATTAGTCTCTTTAGAAATATTATTTTAAAAATATAAATAAAATGTTGTACAATTTTTTTTCTTTGATCATATATGTGGCATGCATGCATACATACATACCAATCAGAGATAATATACTAGTGTGTGAAAGACTTTTTAACCACTAGATTAAAACTAATGTTAAGATTACAAGATCTAGTTAAAATGCAGGTACATGCAATTCAACTCTATTTTGGATGAATGATTTTTACAAAAACT
>Ga0315915_1005993_pt1 | contig 15020 bp, 9 predicted proteins | sample MpolbnodulesMG_FD_207738 | JGI IMG/M metagenome (GOLD analysis project Ga0315915, IMG submission 207738) | Medicago polymorpha root nodule microbial communities from Los Angeles, California, United States - branched nodules | ecosystem: Host-associated > Plants > Roots > Nodule | place: USA... | reverse complement strand
TTTTTTAAAAATTCTGTAGGCTAGGACATCGGGAGCAGAAGGATGAATTCGCTCCACGCCGTGTTGATATTTTCACGAATAGAAACGTGTTGCCTCCTGATGCAATTATTTCAGCAGGTTCTGTGAATTCTGCTTGTACTGCAGGTATGCAATTATGCATCTCTAACACACATTCTCTGGTCCTACTTTTCAAAAAACGTTCACTGATATGATTTGCCTCTTTCATGGCTGTATTCTATGTTAATTGTTTACGTTCTGGTAATGCATCTGTCATAAACACACGATACTGATATTATGATCCTCTTTCATGGCTGTATTCTATGCTAATTGTTTCCTTTCTGATAATGCATCTGTTATAAACAGATGATACTGATATCATGAGGGTTGACTACGAATGTTCCAAGCCCATAACTATTGAGGAATTATGCTCTTTTTGAAAAGAAAAATTGGGAAGGGAGAAATTTTAATTAATTTAAGTGGCACTAATGACAATTTTACAACCGTCTCCGTGGGGATTTAAACTCAGCACCTTGAGTTTCTAAGGCTAAGCTCTTACCATTGAGCTAGCACCTTAAGTGTAGGAATTTGATGCTCTTATCTATATCAACAACGAATGCTTTTTAAGTACAGTGACATGATTTGTAAAAGTAGAATTGTAACTTTTGTTGCTCCTTTTACATATAAATTTTAACCGGCCATTTTTTATATCCCTCAAGCTACAGTATAATTCGTCACTTAAACTATCCCTATTTAGCACGTTATAATTTGGTTTATTTTTCATTTCAGCTGGAGGGCAGCTGTACATGTGGGGCAAAATAAAGAACACTGGTGATGACTGGATGTACCCTAAGCCTCTAATGGATTTAAGGTTTTGCTTTATTCCATGATTTGAACAATAATTCATGCTATATATAAAATACGTCAGGATTAGTTTTCCCTTTCATTCTGATTAAAGTGTTATATATTTATTTTGGTAAATAGCGGCTGGAATATACGATGCATGGATTCAGGGGGTATGCACCATTTTGTTGGGGCTGATTCCTCGTGCATAAGTTGGGGTCATGCTCAGAATGGAGAGCTGGGATACGGACCTAATGGACAGAAGTATGTGTATACAACCCTTTTTAGCAACACTTTGATTTTATAATTTTCTAATCCTGTTTGCACTTGCCCTTTAGGTCTTCAGCTGTTCCCAAGAAGGTGGATATACTTGAGGGTATGCATGTAATGAGGTCAGTGACACATTCATAAATTGCTTGGTAGTGGAGGATAAATTTTTAAACTGACTATCTAATGCCAAAAGTTCAACAGAAGAAAACTTTGAAGGATAATATTGAGCAAGACGTAATAACCTCACCTTATCAAATGTAGAAAATTAATCTATTGGGGTAATACATGCTACACCATTACAATTCAACTATTGAATTTGTTGATCAATCACTTGATAGAGAAATAAAACTTAAAAATGATGTAATTATATACCCTCAATCCCTTGATAGAGAAATAAAACTTAAAAATGATGTAAATTATATACACTAAAATATATTAGATCACCAATTTTATAAACTGTATATAATAATTTTTTATATAACAATGGACTGGCATGATTTTGAAAATTTAGTGGGGGCAAATTCCCCATACATACACAGATTTGTTACACTTAATGAGAGTAGGTAGTAAGCACCAATTCATCAATCCTCTTTAGCTTGAATTCTTGATGCCTCCACTTTTGAATGTTAATATTCTATTTTCCACTTAGTATCTTCAGTTTATAATTGGAAAAATAAGCAACTACTTATCCAATAGAAGCCATTTCAAAGCGTATGCATTACCTCTTTTTGAAAAAGAATCTTATCTACATGACCAACCGAAATGAGAATTGATCTAAATATTTTGTTATTCTCAAACAGTGTTGCTTGTGGTTTGGGTCATTCCATGGTTGTGGTTGACAGATCAAATATTGCTGATAGACTTGACCAGGTAACTCTTAAATCTTGCCTATCATCTCAGAAAATCACTAGCCCACAATCATTGCACTGAATTCACAAAGGGTTAAAACTTTGTCTGATATTATGTTTTAGGTTACTGCTCATTTCATCTGATTTAGTATGTTTTAGGCTTAATTTAGCTGCTTGTTCTGAATCTTTTATCACAATGATGGTGCTATGAGCTTGTTGTGTTGAAATCAGTAGATTCTTTGTACTAACTTTTTTGGTCTATTCCTTCTCTCGTCAGTTTGTTCATATATCTGTTCAACATTTTACACTGTCTTTAGAGAAGCTGTGATTTACAATAATCACTAGTTTGTAAATTGATTGTCTTGTTTTGTTCAAAACTGACTGTCATCGGTCTCATGTCATCTACTATGCATGTCCCACATTGTAATAGCATGTAGGGTTGATTAGCTACTCCTATTGGAGAAGAAATAATAGGGATTGCTATTGGGATGCAATGCTTCTACAAGCATTGTCTATCTCTTGAATAAATTTGGGTTTCATTGCATACTTTATTAAAAAATTTGAAAAAATGTTGTGCAAACAAATAATTATTGTTGAAATGTAATAATGAAAAGTTATTAGTGGGACCCGTTTAATAATTTTTCTAGAGCTACCGAGTTGGAGGGAATGAGTGCTCATTAGGCATTAACATTTAAAATGTAGTGAATAAGTGATGTGACTTGTGGGGTCCAATTAAGCTATCTCTTAGTAAGAGGACCATTGGAGAAGTTCTAAATGTATCTTTTGCACTATGTTTTATGATATGAAGAACTTATATTTTTTTCTTTTTCTTTTTCTGCAGCTTGATACACATGATGGCAAAGCTGTTGGTGAAGGTATACAACTTGTCACAGTTCAAATTATGTACAATTTATTTAAAACTTCTCTAGTTAATAATAGTTGTCTCAAATTATGCATCAGATTTTATTATCCAGTTGTAGATGAATTTTTCCAATCTTTTTGTTCGATGTTCAGAATTTTTTAAGAGTATGTTGCAATGGAGGTTTTTAGAGGGGAGGACTTATTTTTCTTTTACAAGGTAGCTATAAAATGTTTCTAAAAATTAATTGAGATTCAACTATCATATAATCATCTATCAAGTTATTCTTTTAATTTTTTAAAATCTCAGATCTATATTAAAATATAGATTTAACCCTCCAAGACTCTCCCTTTCAAAACCCTCAAAAACTCATCTCTTGAAACACAAATTAACAGTCTGGTCTGTGTCCAAACTGGTACTGATTTCGCTGTGTTCTTGCTGCAGGTAATGAGACCGTGAGCAAAACTCAAGTGCCTAAAAAGGCGGCTCCAAAAAAAGGTGCAAAGAAAGCTGACAGCTCAAAGAAGAGGAAACAAGCAAAAGATGCATCTGACTCAGAAGAAGAGCAAGAAGAGGCTGAAGAAAGTGACAATAGCGAGGATGAAGTTAATGGTGAGGCTGAGGTTAAAACATCACGTGGTGGAAAAAGTTCTGGCAAGGGCCGAGGTAAGGCATCCAAAGTGTCGGAGTCTGAGGGTAAAGGCTCTGGCCGAGGACGCGGTCGCGCTCCTGCAAATAACAGCAGTTCAAAATCTTCTCCAGTTAAGTCAACCGGTAAGAGAGGAAGACCCAGAAAGTCATGACTTAGTTTTTAGTTGGAAATTTTCATAGCAACTCAAAATGCGGTCCAGCTAACTATTAATTGCAATTTTTCTTCAAAAAGACATTTAAATTGTAACCCTTTTTTGGAATGTAGAGGCTTAAGTTTTTTGTGAAGGGAGGTATACGGTATACCTTCTTCAGTTTTCCATCAGCCTTATAGAACCTTAATCAGCGGCTGGTGACCTGGTGAGATGTTATTCATGAAACTTGAGGCCCATTCTGTTGTTTTAATTTTTTTTTTTAATCTGTGATGTATAATATTCTTATTTTTCGTTAATCTCAACTTAATTTTCAATTATTTCTTCAATTATTTACTTCCTTGTTTATGTGATTGCATAATTAGAATTTTTTTGGCTGGAGTGGAAAGCGTTCCGTCTCTGGGCTGCTTCCCAAATGAGTCTAGTACTATAAAGCTATTTGGTTACAAATGTGAAAATGATGGTTGTGTGTCTCTCTTTTTATATATCTATCTATCTATCTGTATATTTGACACCAAAGCATCCCTATACTTATTTGCTACCAAATCTGTTTATTTGACACCAAATAAAATCAAATAACCTACTAAACCTATCACACAAAGACTTCCTATCACACAACCTACTAACCATTCTCGACAATCTTACACAATTCATAAGAAAACCAATTATTTGAGTAAACCACCAACTTAGTCTTTGATTTTGTAGAACACTTTCAAATAGGACGAACATCTTCAAGAAGGTTTGTGTAACAATTTAAATTGTGTTAAACTATCTCAACCACAATCTTTCAAGAAGGTGCATAACTCTATTAAACTATTAAATTAATATCCCCGCGAGCTTAACTCAGTTGTTAGAGATAATGTATAATATATGTAAGGTTCGGGGTTCAAACCCCGATCATATGCAAAAGTCATACTCAAACACGCCAAGCCAGAATACATCAACAACAGTCAACAATCCCCCAATAAAGCAAAATAAAACTTGTGTAGCACAAACGACGAACATTTTACCACCTAACACAAAAGAAATGTTGTTGAGTACTTATAAAAATATATCAAATTAAACATTTTTGTCTAATCACATTTTAAATCTTGAATATATATATATCAAAACTTAAAAATGTCGTGTGATTAGCAATTATGTCCCTCTTTCTTTTTGCAAATATTTTTTTTTGTAAGAATAAAATATTAAGTAAAGAAAAAGAAAGAAAATATGAATCGTCTAATGAAGAGATAAGCTGCCACTTGAGATACAAAGAGTTTCAGTAGGACAATATTATTACTTAGTTAAACTTAACAATTCAAGTGACGTAAGCTTATCTTATCTCTTCGTAGGTGATTCGTATTTTCTTTCTTAGCTTGGTTTAATTATTACGATTTTTTGATGTGAATCTGTATCTTAACCATTGTAGATACAAGTTCTCCTTTTTAATTCTTAAATTCTACATTTTTTTAAAAACTTTTAAATTCTTTTTTGAGAAAATCTTTTTAATCAACTCAATCCCCCTTTTTTTTTTCCCTCACGGAAATGATGCATATATGGTCTGAGAAACAAAAAAGAAAACCTTAAACCCAAGTTTGTTTGTTGAAAGAAGAAGAGGTCGCGTGAAGATGTTGAAGTTCCTATCAAAAGTGAAAATCGAGTTCAATGCATTGGATCCACGAACCGCATCGTGTATGGAGTTTCTCGCACAATGCAACTCACGAAAAGCCAAAGAATCAAACCCTGCCTGCGAAGTTGAGATCAAGCGTAAAAACGTGGAGCATCCACCGCAGATCACCGTCACGTTCGTCAACGGTGTGGAAGAAGCTTTCGATGCTACATCCACACCGGTTCACCGTATAACCAAGATGATTCTGGAAAAGGGTCAGTTACTCGAAACTGAACAGATGTTCCGTGAAGCTGGAGAACAATGGCCTGTTATCATACCGGATGAAGAACTCTCTCAGCATGCACCCGGCACCAAAGTCAGTTTTTTCCTTCTTATTCTTATTCTTATTCTTAGTAATTAGGAGCTTTGGAGAACATACATGATATTGTTGATATGTCTACATGGATAATAATAATTTGAAAAAAAATGAAATATTTGAAAGTAACAACTTGTGTGGGTATGGTTTTGGTGTCGGATACTGACAAATACTTGCACATGTCGAACACTAGACACGTCTTCAATGTGAAGTGTTGGTGCTACATAGGTTAGGAAATGTGTGGGTATTGTTTTGGTGTCTGACATGGGTCGGACACTAGACAAGCCTGCAATGTGAAGTGTTGGTGCTTCATAGATTAGGAGTTCTTTATGGTCTACATTATATTCTATTTGAGATAGGAAAATTACTGGTTGGGGATGGTTGTGTAGACTGATTTGTTTGTGGTTGAGCAGGTGGATTTGTTCATGGTAGGATATGATATGAGGTGGTTTGAGAGATTGGGGCAAATCTGTGTTGGTTGGTAGGGAGGGAACTAGAATGTTTCCGTTCCTAGTGTTGGAAGAAAGTGCTTAGAAAGGGAAATTTTGTCTCATGAAAGTTGACATGTCTTGAGAGAAAAATCCCTCTGGTTTTCAAATCAAACAACTAGCAACCTTTTGAGCCATTTAATATATTCTAGTCCTAGGTTTGAACTTTGTTCTGTGAGAGGTGATGGTAGATGCATAACACAATGAACCAAACAAAACCCGTGAGGGAGGCGATGTCTGGTTTTGTATTAAATAGTATGTAATATCTAGTCTCCGTGTCAGTTCCTCATAGGTCACAAACTTTTGATACAATGAGAGGTATAGTACAGCTATGTTTATGCAAAGTAGAATAGCATCGATTTGAGGGATAGCCTATTCTACGGGGCCAAATTTAATGGGGAGTGCAGTGCACCACTTATGGGTGTGGATACAATGAGGATTTTTGTTAAAGGAATATGAAATTGAACGTTAGGAATTATCACTGTATAATCCAGTATGTTCTTTAGCACTACCAATCATCTTCGTGGATGGTATCTCCTAAAACATACAAATTATTAGTAAAGGTGAATTGGCAAGAAAGGGATTTGGTTAGCTTTGTAACATAAAACATGCTAATGGAGAAATTTGGATGTATAAAGTGTCAAAAAGGATTGAATGATTGAAGATTCAGTCATGTAGATAGTACCACTTTATGTGGCTGGCTGTAGCCACTTGACTGTGGCAAAGAGGCGGCAATTGGTTTTATCATTTTATAAGAAGAAGATAAAAAATTGAGGGATAAAGTGATATGATCTGTGGCACAGAATCGAGGATCCAGCGTGGTGAGGAATTACCTGATGAGAGGTAGAGGTGTTAAATGAACTGACCAAATTGGAAGAAGAATGAGAAGTAGCAGTTGGTGAGGTATTTGGCAGTAAAGCAAGGAGGCTCTGAAATTGCTCGTGTTAAACTGGAAAGTGTTGAATCTTGCTGGATGTTAGCATCTTGAAAACAAATATATGAGATGCTGTGGGCAGCTTTCTTGGATTTAATACTCGGTGGATATCCATGTTTTAGAAAACAAGTATTTGTGGTATGATTAGTGGCAGTGTGACCACAGTGAGTGCATTGCCTTGCATTTCCTGGTTTGGAGGTACATGACACGTTTGATTTCTCTCTGTTTTGGTTGCTGTTGGGTGCAGTTTGGACGGCAAGGACAGATGTTTCTTCAAGGGCGGTGTCATGAATGCGCCTTTCTTGTGTACAACCATGGAGAATATGTTGGTGATTGATGGCAGGGCTCCTTTAACAAGATCTTGGATTGGATTATGGACAACAGCAAAATTCTCATTCAGCCCTTGCACGAACCACAACACTCAATCCTTACTCAGAATTTTTGAATGGTGTTGGACACATTGCAAAATCTAGAGGCTGATGAAGGGCAAAGAAGGGACAGTTCGAAAGTTGCATAGTTCATCCCAAAGGATTCTCATCTTATTAGTGTAATTGGTTGAAACAAAAATATCTGCTTGCTTAACTAACCATATCACTTGGAGCTTTATACAATTCACTATAGAGTCGCTTTGGGACCCAAGAAATGGGATGCCGCTGCAGTTTCAAACAGACACTGCCTAGTGAAAAATACTCTATGGTCTTGCCAGGCCAATAACGCTTATAGTTATATACGGTGAGATTGAGTAACTTAGCCGAGGAAAGGTGGGGAGTGGCTTAGCTGAGGAAGGGGGGTGGTGGGGTGGGTATTTCAGTTTCATGACTCGAGAATTAACGCAGAAAAAGATATTTACTACATACTAGCCAACAGAAATTATCAAACACTTAATATTGAAATTAATCATCTAACAATTGAAGATGGAATGAGTGAACAATTTATGACAATAAGCTATTTTGAGGAGCTTGTATAGCAAGCTGAAAACAGTTTATAGACATATCCAAACCTGTTGCAAACACATGCACAAATTCTTATGTCATAAGATAGGTCTAAATAAGCTCCTCCAAATGTCCAATTAAACTTATTCCATTGGTTACTTAGTAAGCATCATATCTGCATTCCTAGGTGCAGCAAGATCTTAGTATGGTTGTTGTGACAATAAGGATGGTTTACTTTGTGAAAACATCTTCTATATTCAAGTGAACAATTGTTTGCATTTTTTTGAAACAATAAAAATGCCAAAAGAATTATTTTCATTATTTCCATAAATGCATCATCCATAACGCTAGCATTTCACTTTTCAGAAAAGAATAGAAAATGTTTTCACAAAGCAAACGAACCCTAGGATTGCCTGTTATTTTACTTTCCAGTTTTCTCATTCAGTGGTATGGTTGTGTGTTTAGTATGGCTATTTTTAACTGTCTTCAGTGACATGCTTTCTGTTTATGAATAAGGCCTTTAATTAAAACAGTTTTAATCAATTTGTATTTTATGTGTCCCTTCTTCCAGCCGAGAAAAGCAGAGGAGAAGAAGCAATAGGTAAAAAAATGTTGAGCATATTAACTGCTGGGAATTGTTCTATTTCGTTTTGGCCGGAGAATGCGCCATCTGATCACTTCCGTTGTCCATCTTGCTGTATTCTGGGACTAAATTATTAAGTTCATACTGCATATGATTTGAATAATAATTGATATCTTTGAATTGCAGAATTTTGAATGTAGACTTGTCATGTATAAATTTATCTGGTCAAGTTGATGCTCATAAAGTTTGGTGAATGTTGTAGCTTTTTTAATGTCATAATTTCTTGCTCAATGCTGTCAAATGATATCAGATTATTAGTTCAAAAGCACTACTCACGAGTGACCAATTTATAATCGTAGCATAAGCACAAGTAAAACTGGAAGTCCATAACTGCTGGATTGTTGGAGAAAATTGAGAAATCATCTCTCACGATGCAACTATTTTTCTATTTTGAAAAGGTGATCTGCAAATTTATCGTGTATTAATTATTAGGTATTTGAAGCTAAGACCTTGAAGATGAGCGAGCTTTAAAGACTCGAGCCAACACCACCAGACTAACCCAAATGGGTGATGTAACTTGATCATGATGCCCACTGTAGAGTTTAACATCTGCGAGGCATCTCGTATGATGTTGTTGCGATCAAAATTATATTTAAGTTTAAAAAAAAACAAAGATCAAAGTTGTTATTTTTTATTCAATTTTTTTTGCCTCGGAAAAAAGTGTATAGTCAATTGGAGAAAACGTTTCTTGTATTTATTAAAGGGTCTTGTTAACCAGTGCCCTGAAAATAGAAAAATTGTCTTGGGAATATAAATTGTTACTTTTGACTAACTAATTATTACATTACTTTTTAATAAAATCTTATCTCTTTTAGTTTATTAACCAATGTCCGGAGCACTGGTTATCATTCTCGTTTGAATTTAATATCAAGGCAGAGTCCGTCAATGAACTAGAGGCAGAGTCACTATGGAATTTCAATGTCTTGAAAATGTGGAAATAACAACAAGACAAGTGAATTCACAAAACTCACGTGAAAACAATCCAAAACCGACAACAGTTAATGTTTCACTTCTCGTGATCTTTGTCACTTGAAACTCCAATCTTTATGTTCTTCTTCTTCTCTTCCTCATAAGAAAAAAAATGGGTTCCGTTTCTTTGAAAATCGGTGATGGAACAGCAAGATTCAAAAAATCAACACTTTGTTCTTCAGCTGTTAACATTCTCATGATCTTATCCGTTATCACAACCAATCTTTTTGCTCTTTATGCTTTCACTTCTTCTCCAAAAAACAACCAAACCGAACAACTTCATCAAGTACACAAAAACTTCTCTCTCATCTCAGAACAAGTTTCACTTATACTCAGAGAAATTGATCAATCTCAAAAGAAACTAGCCCAGATAGAAAAACAGCTTCTTGGTTATGAAAGTTTTGATCTTTCAAGACCCAACATTGCAAAAGAGCTTAAGCTTTTTCTTAACCCTCATAAACTTCCTTTGGGTAAAGATTCCAAAACTGGAATCACTGAAATGGTTTCATCTGTAGGTCATTCATGTGAGAAATCTTCTGATTTGTTGTCTCAGTATATGAATTACAAAGTGTTTGGAAATTGTCAAGATGATTGGAGTTTTGCACAGAAATTGATTTTGAAAGGGTGTGAGCCTTTACCTAGAAGAAGGTGTTTTGCTAAATCTGTTTCTTCTAAGGTAAATTATCTTCATCCTTTTCCAAATTCACTTTGGAAACCTGTTAGTAACAAGACTGTTAATTGGAGTGGTTTTAGTTGTAAGAATTTTGAGTGTTTGAATGGTAAGAAGTTGAACAGGGGTTGCATGCATTGCTTTGACTTGGTTAATGGTTATGAGAATCAAAGGTTTGTTAAGTCTAGAAGTAAGAATGATTTTCTTGTTGATGATGTTTTGGCATTAGGAAATGGTGGAATTAGAATAGGATTTGATATTGGAATTGGTTCTGGATCTTTTGCTGCGGTAATGGCTGAAAGGAATGTTACAATTGTTACTAGTACTCTTAATATTGATGCTCCTTTCAATGAATTTATAGCTGCAAGAGGACTTTTTCCTCTTTTCTTAAGCTTGGATCATAGATTTCCTTTTTATGATAATGTGTTTGATTTGGTTCGTGCTACAAGTACCTTGGATGATGATGTTGGTAAGAAACAAGAGAAGTTGGAGTTTTTAATGTTCGACGTCGATCGAATTTTGCGGGCTGATGGTTTGTTTTGGATTGATAACTTCTATTGTGCTAATGAAGAGAAGAAAGTTGCATTGACAAGGTTGATTGAAAGGTTTGGATATAGAAAATTGAAATGGGTTGTGGGAGAGAAGGTTGATAGTGGTAAGTCTCAAGTTTTCTTATCTGCTGTTCTTCAGAAGCCTGTTAGGGCGTAAACAAGTGAAAATGTACTGATAATGCTTTTGCTTCTGATAATTCTCTCATTCACACACAATTTGTGTGAATGAATTTGTTTCATAAGAAGTGGAACAAGTGCATGAATGGCTGTGTTTGAAGGACTAAAAAATGTTTTATATATCTTCTTATGGTACTAGTGATTTTGTAGTTGATAGTTGTATTAGAAAACTAAAAGTAAATTACAATTTTTTTTTTAAGTCAGAGTTAAGTCTTGAGTATAATTTTGGTATTAGAATCCTCTGGTGGGAAATATTGTGCAAGATCTTAGCCATTGAAAAATATAAAGAGGGGATAATTTTGGAAAAAGAAATGAGATGGATTTGGATCCTCTCCTTCTCCCTCCTTCACCCCTAAACATTTTGTCCTATTTTAGTCTCTCACACTATTTATAAACTAGCAACATACTGAAATGTAATACGGAGGCCTTCATGACTGCATCTGATGAGTGTTTGTATCAAAATCTTAGCTGCTCTATTATTAAGAGGCATGCCCAGTCATGATTTTAGATATTCCATGAAATTGCTTCTGTCACTACACTATATTACGGTAGTTCTTTAACTTTGACCATTTTTCCTGATATGGTCTTTTAATTTTTTTTCTTTTCGAATTGGTCATTTCCATTACACCATTAGTCTTTCTAACATTTCCACTAAAAAAGAACCACACACGTTATTTTATATTGAGTAGCTCTCAGTTGGTAGGGATAATGCATAATATATGCAAGATCTGAGGTTCAAACCCCGACCACCACCTAAAAAAGAAAATATTGAGTTAACTAACGTAAACATTTCAATTATCCGACTTGTTCCATCAATCCATCAATTTCTCTCTCTCTCTTGGTAAAAATTTCCAAATCCAAATATCTAGAATCAAATAACCTAATTTTTCACAACAATATCTACATTCAAGAGTAATTGTTCGAATGCACCGATCCTGGAACATCGAGTCTTTCATCTCTAATGTGAAAAGTGATAAATGGGAACATGAGTATCATTGTGGAATAAAAATTGAGGTTCACACAATTATAAAATGTAAGATAAAGGATAATGGTAAAAGATGATCATAACTTAAAGCTGGGTAAACAAAACGTAACATAATTTGTTATAAAAAGAATAGAAAGAAGTAATGTAACAAAGAATCAATTCAAAAAATAAAAGGACCGATATAAAAAAAAGGGTTAAATTTAAAACGCCGATGTAGTTTTGCCTATTGTTTACTACACTAGCTTGATGAAGCTTCTTTGAGTTATCACCGATGGTGGAGATTTGTCTTACTTGGGTTCAAACCTCAAACCTAGAAGACGAAATGGGTGTGACCAATTATGATCAACGGATGAAAATGATACAGGAAATTCTAACGTACAATTTCGCTTCATATTTTATAGGAGAATGTGGCTCTCTTCTGAATTTTTAGTGTGTTGCTTTCTATAGGCTATATGCAAATATTTTCATATGCATGTTATATCATGAAACCAAACAATTGGTTTGAAATGGTTAATAAGCTTAATTTAAAAACGATTTATTTAGCAAGATCTGATTCAAGTATATTGTAACTTTGTCAAGTACAATGTGGTTCCAAACATTAACATATTGTACATGGATAATCTGTACTGAAGAACCATGTCCCCATGGCCGGTTGGTAGAGAGTAGAGACCCAACAAAGTCAAAGGTGAATGAAATCCCAACTTTGCTTCTTGTTTGGTCATGAATCGCAGCTTTCTGCTCTGATTTTGTAAGTTGGCGTATGGTCCTTTTCAAAATTTGGAAATTAAAGCATCTTTAATTGAACCAAAATAAAAATTTGATTAAGTGTGTGTTTGGTTCAGCTTTGGATAAAATTGATTATGACAGAATTGATTCTGATAGAATTGATTATGACATAATTGATTTTGTGAGAATTGATTTATGTTTGGATACAATAATGCAGAATTGATTAAATAAATTGAATGTTATTTGAATTGTTTTTATCAAAATTGATTTTGAATGTATAATTACTAACATAGACATAGCTAAATTCAAGTAAATGTGCATAGTTGAATGTATATGTAGATCAATACTAAATGTAGATATATTATTTAATTTAAATAAATAAATTTTCTATATATTAATTTAAAGCATAATAAATACGATCATGAAACTAATTTTTTCACAAAATATTTGTTCATATATTATATATTTTTTTTATAAAATATATTTAAGTTAAATAATACTAGAATTAGTTGCAAAAAATGATAATATATAGCGTAAAAGAAAGGTAAAAGAAAAATACAGTAAATCTGAATGGGGACACCGTAAAGGAAAATTCAAAACTTGGTAACTCATGACCATAAACATTTTTCGGGGGGCTAATTTGGTTGGTTAAGTTTTCTTAATAAATTTGGTTCATCAAATTAATTACAAAGCAAAAAGAAGGAGAATTGATAAAGAGCAATAAAGAAAAATAATAGGTTGTAATAATCAAAATAATAGGTTTTTTTTCTGTAAAAAAAAATAAAATCAAAATATTAAATTTAATGTAGAATTGATTCTAGGAAAGCCAAAAGTTAGGAATTGTAGAAGCAATTCTTAAAAGCCACACTAAACACCGAAAACTTAATTTTTCACTTTTGAGGATTGTAGAAGCACTTCTTGATGCTGAAAAGTCAAAACAAACAGGCTCTAACTTAAAACAACTACTATAAAATTTAATAAACCATCTAAGTATTCTTTTAATTAAGTCATTAGTTAATTAAAATTAATTTCATTGCAATAATATCATTAGACCATTGAATAAATCAGCTATTCAAAATTAAAATTCATAGCTGAATAAGTTTGGGTGCCGTTTACCGTGCGCATGCTTAATAGGTCATGCACGGTGGGAGATGCAATATTACAATTTTTTTTGTTGAAAGAAAGAATATTACATGTAATTGTAGGTTTATCTACTATGGCCTACCTACTGTAGTGGGCAATAAGTATTACAAATAATTATATAAATGATTCATTCACATATTTAATGCTCAGGTAGTTCATATCAATAGGTTTTTTTTTAAAGTGTCGTTTTAGAATAATAACGTCAAATTAATAAGTTGATTTTTGGACGTTGTCTAAAATACCAAAATAGTCTTTTATCCACAAAAAATGATATAAAAATAATTTAGAGATCTTTTTTAGTGATTTTATGAAAAATGAGAATATTTAACAAAAATCATTTTTTAAAAAAAATAATTTAGATTGTTTGGATACAACTATATAAATAAAAGGTATAACAAACTGATGCAATACTCTTAAAAAAAAGCTATAACAAACAGATGCAATACTTTTAAAAGTGATTATTTTTAAAAAATAATTTTTTTTCTTAAAAAATATATAACAAATGGACTCTAAGGACCCGCTTGTTACGGATTAAAATAAAAGTGATTTTGACATAAAATATTTTAGAGATTATATTTAGAGATTTTATGAAAAATAAGAATCTATTTTGTGTTTGTTTACCATAACAAAAATCTTTTTTTTAAACAAATAATTTTGTTTGGATACAACTATATAAAAGAGATTTTTTTTGTTACAAAATTAGTTCAATCTTTTAAACTATATTTTATCTCTCCTTTAAACAAATCTATTTTTTGAGAAGCTGGTCTTAACCGCTTATCATTTGAAATTGTTTTTAGATTTTTTTTTAAAAACTGTAACAAACGGATGCAACACTCTCAAAAGTGATTTTTTTTTCTCTTTCACTAAAATTTAATTATAATAAAAAACATAACCCGATTTTTAAAATTAACTAAACACCTTATCAAGCTTGCCCAACCATAAATTCGATGAACAAAAACATTTAATTTTCTTTATCAATTTTTTATTTTGTGAAAATTTCCAAGATCGTTGAGTTGGTGAAGACTAAGAATTGCTAAATGTATGAGCTTGTTGGGAAAATCTTAAAGAAATGCTTGCTGGGATTTTCATCCAGAGAGAATAAACAAGGCACGTATAAGCTTTCTTGAAATTATTCCAACAATACTAAAAACACCATTTGTTAAATGTGAATCCAAAATTAATTACGTTTTTTTAAAATTAATATACATGTTTAAAAAA
>Ga0315915_1005992_pt1 | contig 15021 bp, 8 predicted proteins | sample MpolbnodulesMG_FD_207738 | JGI IMG/M metagenome (GOLD analysis project Ga0315915, IMG submission 207738) | Medicago polymorpha root nodule microbial communities from Los Angeles, California, United States - branched nodules | ecosystem: Host-associated > Plants > Roots > Nodule | place: USA... | reverse complement strand
AAGCCAAAATGTGAAAGTAACATGTTTTGATTGCAAAATGTTAGCGACGGTTATGATTCTTCGAATTCCCTCCATTCATTTGTTGGAATTAATTACGGTCAAGCATTATTCAAATATTTAGTTTATGTCTTCTATTTAAGTGATGAGTTTGTAGGATTTTATTTTCATTCCAGTTGTCGAGTTGTGTAGGGCTTTACTCTCTCAGAGGTCTGATTTTATTCCTTCCAGTTGTCGAGTTACAACCATTACACCTAAGGTTATACGCGTGTCAAAGGCATATCCTAGAGGCACAATGCACCATTGTACAAAAATATTATGTGGGGTTTTTACTCTCTCAGATGTAATTGAAGCATAGACTTAAATTAGAGTTCCTAAATTCTCAATTGTCCTAAAGGTTCTCTCATCTATAAAACTTATGAATTCATCAACATACTCTCCCTCTCGGTAGTTCTACAAACGGACAGTCCTATTTTGTCTACCTTACCAAGGATGAAAGAAGAACAGAGTCACTATGTTAATTCAATCTCTGTTGTTACTACTATTACCCCAATTAACGTCATTTTGTTATCTTAGTTACTTCCTGATTCTGGAAGCTTTTCACTAATATTAGGTATGTCACTTTCCTAAGTACCGCTATCTCAAGTTAGTTCACTTCAGATGAAAGAATTCGCATAATGAAATTAAATAAGATTCATAAAATAACGAGAAGTGTTGCAAATGGCCGCACATGAATTTGAGATATAAGAAGTGGCGAAGGGTTTTGAACAGAGGAGACGAATAATGAGAAAGGGTGTTCGTCAAATGTGAGCGAGAGATTCATCTTTTAAGACAAAACCCTTTTGATTTACTTTCATTTTCATCCATAAGGCCACGTCATCATACCACTTATCTAAAAAAAAACCAATTAACTCTTTTTTAAAGGGTTAAACATCAGACACTATATTTTATGACCAATGAATCTATGATTTAGGAATTATTTTATAATTTAGCGTGAGTTAGAGAGAGATACACACCTAAGGACCTAATTGGTGGTTTGTCTTTCTTAATTTTGACATATAAACGTGGTCAATACGTATGGAAAACGATTATTGGTGTATTCTTATAAATAAAAAAAGGCAAATAATTATTTTTGTCCATTATGTCCTCGTGAGCTTAGCTTAGTTGGTAAAAACAATGCATAATATATGCAAGGTCCAGGATTCGAACCCCGAACACTACAAAAAAAATAAAAATTTATCCATTGTGTAACAGAGAATCACAATAGTCTTTTAGTTTATATTGTGACTCTATTAGTCAAAGTAGTAATTGATGTTAAAATTCTTCGTCAACGTTGTCATATCAATCACTCAATATACTTACTTATTATCATATCATTCATTATAAACACTTATTTATCGGTCAAAATCAATGTGTTTATAAGAAAAATAATTATTGTCACCATTGATGAACTATTTTAACGTCAAATATTATTTTGACTAATGTAGTGTACAATCAAAGATGATTTTAAAAATTTGATATATCGATAAATTATTGTGAATAATCATTACATATTTAGACATCAATAAATTATCGTGACTAATCATTCCATATTTACACATTAATCAATTATTTTGACTAATCATTACATATTTAACATTAAAATGACTATTTGCCCAAAGAAGGAAAAAAACTACTCTCTCCGTCCCTTAATAGATGACTTAGTTGACTTCGTCACACGTACCAATGCATATGTTTTAATCTTTGATATCTTCAATTCTCTACTAAAAAAAATTATGAAAATTTAATATTTTAAAAATATTTATCGAGACGAATTCAACAACATTTTACATGATATCATTTATCTTTGTGAATTAGTAGAAAAATATAGTCAAAATATGTCAAATCAATAATGTATATTGTCAAATAGGTCATCTATTAAAGGACAGTGGGATGAAGGTCCCACATACGCAAGAGATTAAAAATAAAAAAAATGAAAATAAAAAAAAATGGAACGCAAAAGTAAAAAGAGGGAGGAAGGTTAGATGAAAAGTTAGGGTTTGGCATAGCAGAGCAAAGCAGAGTAGAAGAAGAATGGTGGGAACGAACGTGAAAGCAGAAACAAGATCTCTAATGGATAAGCGGAGTGCGTTAGAGTCTGAAATGAACTCAATCATCACTCGTCTTTCTCAATTACCTGGCTCCCCTGGACTTTCTGGCAATCTAATTGATTCTGAGGTTTGTTTCCTCTTTTCTTTATTCCATTCAAATACCCTTCTTCTTTCAATCCATCAATCATAACTCTCTCTCTCTCTAGGGTTTTCCTCGTTCCGATATCGACGTTCCACTTGTTCGAGCTGAACGACGTCGTCTTGCTGAGCTGCGTAATGACTACACCGACATAACTGATAAGATTAATCAAAATATACACATTTTGCATTCCACAAGACTTGGAAATCATAAAAATTCAGGTTGGTTTACTTCTCCAACCTATGAAGCACAGACACGAACACCAGTCACGGAGCACAGTCACGGACACGCTGACAGAATGACATAATTCAATGTAAACATAGGTGTTGGGGTCGGACACGGGACACACCTAATCCGAGAAGTGTCTGTGCTTCATAGTCTCAAACTCTTCATGCTCATATTTAACAATAAGATCAGATTCAAGATTTAGTAAATAGGTCTATAGACAAAGCAACTGCTCATAAAAGATGCCAAAATCTGATTGTGAAGTTTCTTTACCGCCTTTCAATAATTCGCTGTTGCATTTTATTACTGAAGTAATCAAATTTCAGTTTTTGCATAAATATTGTTTGCTGAATCGTGAACTTCTGTATTAACTTTTCATGATGTTTAATATTAATATCATATTCATTATGTCATGTTGAATGTTTGCTTTTCCGCTAAGACAATGATGATGGCTCAGACATGCAGACCTCATCTACTGCAGAAACTGTTGCATCAACACCATCACAGAATGTCCTTGTGAGTCTTTCCCCCAACTCGATGGATGTGGATGTCTTGGTTAGTAGACCTTTTGCTGTGGTTGACGAGATAGCAGATGCATCACCAGCGGTAGAGGATGGTTTACAACTTGGAGATCAGATTTTGAAATTTGGCAATGTCGAAGCGGGTGAAAATTTGCTCCATAGGTTGGCTTCCGAGGCCCAGTCGAGCATGGGTCAAACAGTACCTGTTGTCATCATGAGGCAAGGCACAGTGATCAACTTAACTGTCACACCTAGAACTTGGCAAGGCAGAGGTTTACTGGGGTATGCTTCCTGTCCCAATTATTTTGTTATTTGTTATCTTGTGTGCTTATAATATCCTTTCAGTTTTGTTTCGAACATAATTAAAAATAACTAAACATTAAATGCGATTGTTTTAACTTTTCCCTTTTCCCTGTCTAACCCAAGCCCAATACTCTGATAGTCTGATGATCCATTTATTCTACACAGAAATCTTGTCCATATTTATAAAAATATCAGTATTTTCTCTGTCAATTTGATAAATTATTTTAGGGTGTTCATAATGATTTGAGAAGTTTGACGGACTGAACATTTCTTCTTCTAAACTTAATAGTTATTTATCTGATTCTGATTGGAAGCCGAATTAAAAGATAAAACAAAGAGTAGTATTATTGATTGAAATAGAAAATATTGCAGAAGATTGACCCATGTAATCCCAGTGCAAATGCTCCTTCAGAGTGCTAACAATGCATCTCTGCCTTCCTAATTCTTAAGTCTAATTTTCCTGAATTCATGTCTACAGTTGTGGCCAAATGGACTTATTTATAATACTAGACATAAACTCCTAATTAGGGCTGGAAATGAGTCGAGTCGAACTCGTCTGAGCTCGGCTCGACTCGATAAGAATTGGGTCAGCTCGAAATTCGACTCGAGTTCAAAACGAATTTTTTTTTGGCTCGAGTTCGGCTCATTTAAAGTTCACGAACAACTCAGTTCGGCTCGTTAGGTTCAGTTCATTTGCTTCAATCACATAATTTAAATTTGTTTTTTAAAAACAATTATATATTTTTTGACCTAATAGTATTAAATATAAAAAAAACACTAAGGTGAAAAGGGCTATGCAGCCATTCCACTACTGTGAAATAATAGATCCCCACCTTCATATAAAAAAATAGCATGACCGCTTGTTTTATAAACAAATATTGTTGTATATACCTCACATACTTTCAATGTGGGACAAAAACAAAGTAGCGCAGCATTGCTTAAAGCCTTGAACTCTATGCACTACAAGCAACATGTTTCCATTGCTAGAAACTATCTAGCTCCACTCTGTTACCATTGTTGTTTTTTAGTGTTACCATTATTGTTTTTTATTGTTGCTATTTTACTCTTACTATTAGTTAAATACTGTGTCCTAGCTTATATATATAATCGAATCAGTTCATGAACCAAACGAGCCGAACTATATATAACTCAAGTTTAACTCATTTAGTTAATGAACTTAATCTTTAGCTCAAGTTCGGCTCGTTTGGTTCATGAACCAAGTTCAACGAATTAATTACCGAGTCGAGTTCCGAACTTTATTCGAGTTGTATCGGTTCATTGCCAGCCCTACTCCTAATCAATACAAATAACTGCATATTAAACAAACTCCCTAACTGCTCCTAATCAATACAAATGACTGCATACTAAATAACAGCCCAACTGCTCTCAGGCACTTCTTTTGGGTTTAATAACTGCATCATAAGCAGTTACCCTTTCAATACCAACTGATACCTAACAGATTCTTATATAAATCGCTGATATTTCTTTTGTCTTAATGTTACCTCTCGATCTGCTTCTCTTTAAAGGTGTACTTGATTTTATACTTTCAATATTTTTACTTTTGGTTACAAATGGAGGTCTACTAGTATATAGAGTGGGAAGTGCTAAAAAGTGCAGTAAGGCAGCGATTAATCAAATAGTTCAAGAAAGTTCCTGTCATATTTAGTATCCGACTGTTTTTGTTTTCTCTAATAAATTTTAGCTTGAATGGTTTGTAGAGGAACCCTTCCTTCTCTAATCCATTCGACACATGCAATTTCTTTTCAGTCGATACGTCTTGTACTTGAGCTCCTTTTGTACTTGCCTGTTCAACTAAGTCAACTGTTTGGTTATTTCCAGAAAATATTTATAATTCGATTTTATTTTTCCTTTTCTAATCGGACCAATCCGCCTACTTGACTTCTTATATTGAAAGTTATTGGTGTTCCTGTTCCAATGAGACTATTCCGTACCATTATGGAAAAAGATTCGGGTAAAATATGCACTTCTTCGGGAATAAAAAAAATTGATCTACTTTGAAAAAATTGGTATTTTTGGCTTTTATTCTTTGATTCCTCAATACTCAATGAAAACTTCTCTTTGAAAAATGGAATGAATTTCTATAGTTCTATATTTACTAATTCCTGAATTCCGTCTTCTGTGAATATTTTTTGCTGATATGTTTATATTTGAGCTTGATTCCAATACTCTAAGCTGTGGCTGTTTACAATGGAGCCTGATTCCAATACTCTAAGCTGGGCAGCTATGAACACCTCCAGCATCTTCTCGTCCAGTAGTGGTGGCCAGTTCGAATCACCTGTCTATAATGGAGTAAAATATTTAGAGTAGAGATGAAGAACAACAAGACTTCACCAATTAACAATTAATCATTAAATTAATATTTTAACCTACCTTTCGAGCCATTAAATTAATCTCGTCCAGTATCTTCGGCTGTAAAAAAAACAAAAATTAATATTTGAACGGAACAGATGAAGAACAAGATGAAGGAACAAATTCAGATTTTTAGAACAAGATGAAGGTACCTTTTTCAAATTTTTAGAACAAGATGAAGGAACACATTCAGATTTTTTATTATTTTTTCCTAATATTTGAACGGGTAATGAAAAAGTAGAGAGCGAAAGTGTTTTTTCATTACCCGTTCAAATATTAGGAAAAAATAATAAAAATTTTGAAGGTGTTCCTTCATCTTGTTCTGAAAATCTGAAAAAGGTACCTTCATCTTGTTCTAAAAATCTGAATCTGTTCCGTTCAAATATTAATTTTTGTTTTTTTACAGCCGAAGATACTGGACGAGATTAATTTAATGACTCGAAAGGTAGGTTAAAATATTAATTTAATGATTAATTGTTAATTAGTGAAGTCTTGTTGTTCTTCATCTCTACTCTAAATATTTTACTCCATTGTAGACAGGTGATTCGAACTGGCCACCACTACTGGATGAGAAGATGCTGGAGGTGTTCATAGCTGCCCAACTTAGAGTATTGGAATCAAGCTCAAATTCCGATTGTAAACAGCCACAGCTTAGATTGGTGATTGCTGATATGTTTATATTTATTGCTAATCTTTTCTTTGCAGATGCCATTTTCGGATCTTGTAGATGCTGAGTTGTTCATGTCGTAATGTTGGTGATAGTTTGTTTCTTCTCCGGAATTTGTTCTTGACCTTTTGTAACTTGTCTTTGTACAACTCAGTTTGATTATGTGATAGATAGATATATCAGATAGTAACAGCTGATCTTTGATTATGGTGGTCAATTAACTCAATTATGTGCTATATAGCCTTTTTAGTTTATTTTGATCGTCTTTTGTTAGAGGTATCTTTTGTTGGATGGACGTAAAAGGAATGGGAAACGGAAGGTTTATTTCAAACTTTAGTTCTTTGATTTCAATTTATTTATTTATTTTTTTGAAAAAGATGAGGGAGTAAGAGTGGATAGAGCAAAATCTCTCAAGACTCTTGAGCTAATTTTAGATATCATTTGGATTTAGGCGGAGATAATGTGCTTAATATTTGGATTTAAATATTAGAAGGAAATTAATGTATTGATAAAATTTTGATAAAAAATTATTTTAAATTAGATTGAAAATTAATTTACACAAAAAAAATACATTTCACACAAAATCAGTGTATATTTTAAGTTATTTGGCGTATAAGTCATTATGAATTTAAAGTAAATTTAATATAAATTATAAAAGTTAATTGTGATATTATATAATATGTATTATATAGTTGTATTAATTTATGTTAATGAATGTTTTCTCAATTGTCAAGAAGTTGATTCACTTTCAAAATGTGAGTTCAACTTTCACTGTCAATGTGAGGATCTCTTCGGTGAGTGATTTGTAAATGTTTTTTGAGCCTACATGTCTGTTCCAATCGTAGTGAGTCTTCGGAGCCTACTTTACCCAAATTAACATGTAAAAAAAAAACAAGGTATGTAAAATCTATAAAGATTATCAACAAATATCCACGGTTAGATATGAGCAAATCTTTAGGAATTTCTATATTTCTCTTACCATTTTCATCTTCATCGTCATCGTCTCCATTAGAAAGTATCTATTTGTCAAAATTTGTACTTTTCTCCTACTCTATTGGTACGAAAGATACCCTAAATCTCATATTCACATTAAGCCTCAATACAACACAATTCAATCTTGTCTTGATCCTTTCATGATTACACCCAATATTAGTCTAAAATCACAACCCTAAACTATTGCCATTCCACCAAACGGTATGTACTTGCGAGGATTTATATTTGTCAAGATGACAAGCATTATTCTGCATTACTACTTCAAAACAATATTGATACATCACTCGTGCCTCATCCCAAATATTAATTTTGCTTGACGAAATAGTTCTTTCTAAGGACTATCATTTTTCATGGTTAGCGTTGATAACTCTTTAATCTCAATGGGGATTGTAAGCACTGAGTGTGGAATTCTTCCACCCGATAATAATAGAGTTGTAATTATGTTGGAAGAAACATTAAAAAAAATTAACCTTTAGATCTAAAAGTCCTAGACAGTGTTTTACATATAAATGTTTTCCAGTACCACTATAACAATATAAGAAAAATAAACTATCCTTACCAGAAAGAATATACTCAATAATCTAATCATATACACCCCTATGTTTGTTAGTCAACATCAATAATAGATCAACATATGTCTTTGACAATTCAATCTTCATTAACAATAAGCTTCATATTATTCTATTACTTTTTCGCCAAACAAAGTTTAACTTTCTATTACTTTTTCAATACAATCAAATTATTAATATTATTTTATCTACTAGGCCCCATATTATTCTTTTTGACAATATTAGGCCCATATTATTATTTCGGGGTTTTGCTAGAAGCCATTCATGAAGGTGTCTTTTAGTAACCCACACGGCCACACCTCAAGGTGTGATTTCCACTTTTTAAGTATAACTTTGCTAAAAGATACTTTCATAAAAATTAATTGGTGTCTTTTAACAAATACTCATAGAATAACTTACTAAGAGATACCTTCATAAAATGTGTCTTTTAGAGAAAAAAAAACCCTTTATTTAATTTGTAACTACATTACTTAATTCGCTTGCCATTTTCTATAATGGCAAAATTAACTATCTCTTAACCGGCTACATTCAAACAAAAAATGAAGTAGTAAAAAAAAAAGGACAAACTTGGACACAATCAAGTATATTCAGGCATGACTTTCCTCAACAGTGTGATTGGACGTGATTCCTTAGGGTCAAGTTCATCAAAGGCAACATAATTTCGATCCTTATCATACACATGACATTCAGTCATGATTGTCTTCATCAATCGCCAATTCCAACTAGTCTCGTTCAGATACTGTTCATTCAATACAATTATTCAAAACTAAGATTAATTAATGATTAACAACGCTATTCACTTTCTTTAGTGATTTTGATCATAATATTTTCTATACTCGTGTTATTTTTGTTGTTTATAGCTTATTGTTTATTTATAGGCTTAATTGCATGTTTGATCCCTTATGTTTATTTTAGGTTTTAAGTTGATCCCTTCAGTTTTAAAAGTTTCAAGTTGGTCCCTTACGTTTTAAAGGTTTCAAGTTGGTTCAAAACGTTACTCACATTTTAATAAGTTAACCCATTCTGCGACATAATATTGAGTTTAATAAAACAAAAAAAATTTAAAAATGGTTTAAAATTGATTTTCTAAATAAGTTAAATTTCATCACTCACATTGTCAACCCGAATCTTTAAACAATCAAGTGATGGAAGGAACTAACTTATTCTAATATGAGTAACGTTTTGATCCAACTTGAAACTTTTAAAACATAAGAGACCAATTTGAAACTTTTAAAACATCAGGGACCAACTTAAAACCTAAAATAAACATAAGGAACCAAAGATGCAATTAAGCCTGTACTATATCCAAGCAATAGTATTCAAAAAAATAAAATAAAAGTATACATGTAAATTGAAATGAGTTGGGTTGCAAATATTTATCTGTATTTTTTCTCTTGATGAAACAAAATACTGATATGATTGTATCACCTTTCCCCAATTTTCTTGTAGAGACTTGTGGGCTGCACGTAAGTTATAGCTTGGTATCTTTGGGGATATATGATGAGGAATATGGACATTGATATCATGGCAGAGGATCTCAACCCTGATAAAAAAAAGTAGCAGGAATGTAGCAATTAGTTAGTTTGCCATTAAGGCCTAGGAGCATGAGATGAAATTCATTCAGGACCATATATTGTGGATCATATGCAATATAACGAGAGGAGAAATAATACCATTTAGGATAATCACAATGAACAGTTCCATTAAGCTGTGCTTGTGCAGCATTCCAGTCTTGATAGTATTTGAATGGTATGTGTGGTGCCGTGTGATGTACCACAGTGAAAGTACTCATCTATATAAGGAACATTTCTTAGTTTCCTACTTACAATACTCTGCTATAGTACTAAAAATTTAGACATGCGATTATAAAGTTAGGAGAATTCTTTCGTACCTAGTGTCTTGTTGTGTATTATTGACACTTTGTAGGCAAAATTAATTTCAAACTATTTGAAGAATGTTAAATATAAAAAAAATGGCACAACATTAAAATATGGATATTAGATACAATACAAAACAAAACTCTAAGGGTTGTAGTGTTCACCATAAAAGTAAACAAGACATCAGTATTTGTAACACGGTGTGTCAGATAGGAACATGACCCCAGCACTTGTAATTTCATTCAATCATTTCTATTTTATTAAGAAATCATCCGTGTCGGTATATTAATGTTATGTTTGGTGTTTGTTGCTGCTTTATAGTCTGTCACATTGGGAAGTAAATAAAATTGGACAAACAACTATTTTTGTCCTTGAATATGTGGTGCATTGTCATTATGGTCTATAAATGTATCGAAATTGTAAATACATCTCTTTTGTTAGTAATTTTATGGACTATATTGTCAAATGGAAAACAAGTTTGAAGACTAAACCGACTACTGAAAGATAGCTTCGATGACCAAAATGACTAATAAAAGAGATACTCATGGATGCGTTTGCAATTTCGATACATTCAAGAAACAATGTGATAACTAGTTACACTTCCAATGATCAAAATATCGGCTTGTAAGAATAAAATTACCCAGAAGTGATAACCAAGCCACGGCATGAACCAGTATTTAAGCCATCCTGTGATTCCCGTGGTGTAAATAATCAAAGGCCATCCAACTGCTATAAAAGCAAAAACAGCAGCTATACTTATCTTCACCCTCTTTGCTTCATTTGGTCTGAACTTTTTCAAATCAAAATGCCAAAGAAGCCTGTTATGTTAACATGTACAATGATTAATTAATTGTTCGAAGGTACAATTGAGTTAGAGCAAATATATGTGTGACAGATATACAAATACATACCAGTGAGCTATAGACATCCAAGGGCGCAATGGACCGTATCCATATACTAACGCTTTCCGCAAAAGCGGATTTGAATCAAAATCTTCTTTCCAAACAGGGTGCCATGCGGTATCTTCATTCAACCTGAAGCATTCATTAGGTAGCACACTCTAACAAAACTTTTACATACCAACATATATACTACCTCTGTTTCTAATTATAAGCAAAATTGACTTTTTAGGTTCATTCAAAGAGATTGTGCTTATATACACAGAGATCAGTGTCAGCACATGCCCGCTCATCATAACTGTGATAACTATGAAGGAGTAAATGCTTGTGCAGGCACATTCACAATTTTAAGCCTACAATTTAAAGAGCTTTGAAAGCTTGAAAGAGAGTAAAATTCAAAGGGAATCATTGTGATAGGATTCAATTTAGTATTAGAACTGAAATAATAAATGAAACAGTAAAATTCTTATGAAAATCGAAGATATTACTTCTGAATAATCCGGTTAGAGTTCAAATGAGATATAACTGTTGATTACAATGGATGAACAATGGAAATTGTAAGTGCATAAAAATGAAGATAACCTAGGTAAATCTAGACACCTAGAATCTCCCAGTGTAGTGAGACTACCTAAATTCATGCCTACCCATACTAAACATTCCTTCCCTATATAACCGTCAGATCGACATTCTTCTCCTATGCCACCTGTCCACTAATCTCTCGCCTCCCCCACTAAATCAGTTATAAGATTTTGATTATTTTCATTACTGTTTTGATTCTCTACATTAATGTTCCAGTTTTTCCTCTTATAGACTCTCTCAAAACTATCACATTGATTAAAGATGCTGAAAAATGAATACAACGACTGAATTTATAGAGCATATTTAGAAATTGACCAACTATAAAACTAACTAACTAACCAAATAACTAATCTATTAAACTACTAGCATAATTTAATTATGCTAATTATCACTATTTGTAACAGACACAGAAAAAGATAGACAGGAAAAAATCATTTGTTTTGTTATTAATGAGATGATTGAATGATGTGTATTTTTGTGCGCGCGCGCCTAATTAACTTGGATTTGCGGTTGTGGTCACACAAGAATTGTCCAAAGTAGTATGTTGTTTTTATAAAATGCATGCAGCTAAGATAAACAAATAATAGAAAACTCTACTTACATGTTTGTTTTAGCATGATGTCTGTCATGCTTAAATCGCCATGATTCATATGGATAAATTAGGGGTAAAAGGACCAAAGTTCCAACAATATCTTCTACCAATTTATTCTTTGAAAATGCTTTGTGAGCACAATCATGCCCTAAAACAAAAAGCTGCGTGGTGGAAAACAAAAAAGAGTATAATTAATATCCGTGGAACTTGCAAAGAATTGATTAATACACATGATACTAACCCCTGTTGCTGCAGTCCCTGTAAATGCCCAAGCCAGAGGAAGCAGATACCAAGGCGCTTTTGAAATCAAAAATATCCCCAATGCATAAGACGTCACTGATATCAAAACTTTTCTCCATGCTTTCATTTCATCTATTTCAAACACCTTTTACCAATACACAAAGAAAAATGAAAAAATGTATATAACAAATCTATATATACACAATGCTATTTGGAGAGGAAAAAATGTCGATAACATGTAGAACTGTAGATATAGTCACGATTCTGATCGCACCACGATCTTTGATATTATGTAGAACTGTAGAATTGCAATTTCAAATCTCAATCCCAGTTCCAAAAACAAAAAAATAAATTCATGATGGCGCGATCCAGAACATTGTACGGCTCAAATAATTAGTAGAAATGCCCATTGGAAATAGATCTATTCAAGAACAACCTTCTTCGGAAGGGAATTGATGATATCCTTCAAAGTAACATTATCAGGAAGAGGTTCTCCAATTTTCTTAAAACCATATCGTTCGCATATTTGTTTTCTGTATTCACTGGTGCTTTCAGCAGGAGATGGTGCAGCTGGAATTGCCACAGCTTTTATGATGGAAACCTTCTTCCTATATATTGAAATTCTTTGTTGCCTAAACCCTTTGTTGAAAGAACAGTTCTCGTTTACTTTACATATTCCTGACCAGAATTAGAAATAGTTATTTACAAGGCTTAAAAGTAAAGCCATTCATCATAAATGTTGCAAGCACGCATGTAATTTTCTCTTAAATGTTCCTCATAATTTCAAATTTATAAACATGAGATGTTACTATGATCATTAATTAATTAATTAGTTAATATGGATAGACAATAACAAACATACATATAATGCATGCAGCATACCTGATGTGAACTGGGCTGGAATTATATTTCTGTTCATAATAGGCCTCTTGTGTGAGTCCTGCAAAGCCTAACCATATATAAAACAAGAATTAAACACACCTATCAAATTGTTACACATAAAAACAAATTCTTCAGTATTCACACACAAATACTCTATAGACCACATACATCATTAAATGAATGAACCTAAAAAATCAATTTTGCTTATATTTAGAAACAGAGGGATTAGATAATAAAGTTGAAACCTTGGAGAGGAGTGAGGAATCGGGAAGTGTAAGCATGCAAGACATTGTTTGTGACCGAAACCTCAAGGTGAAGAGCTTCAGGTTGTTGTTTTGGGGATTGAATCGAATGAGTATCTGAAGAACGTTAGAAACGATGTAATGGTTTTCTACCCGTCTGTTGTAGCTACTTACTGAGGCAACATGAAGCACATGTTTGTGTGTTTGAAGTTTGCGTTCCTCGTGTGCTGACTGAATTGGAACCATGCATGCAAAATCATCGAAAATACTCACCAATTTAAGAGTGTTTGAATTTTAGAGTAAGAGCTACTGCACTTAATATTTTTTTAAAAAAAAATATTTTTTAAAAAAAGTATATTTGGAAGACCAACCGGGTCGATTCCACAAACAGTAAATATTTATTGAGAAAAAGTAATTTTTACAATTGTGATAAATAAATTGTCACAATTTCTAATACATAATTTCTATATTTTGTATATATACTAACATGTGCCCTTAAGCATTTCCATTCTAATTTAAGGGGGTCAATTTGATTGATGTTACATATACTAACATTCAGATGGACACCCTATATCTGTTTGTCTGCTTTTTCTATTGCGCTAGTAAGTATAAATTATGAATAGTAGTTTTATGAAATTTTAATTTTTAAATGACATCAACAATATAGCATCCCCCACCCACCCACAAGAAAACACAATATTGTATTCTTATAGGTAAATTAATTTCAATGTATATACACACACTCATTGACGAAAAGACGAACATGTCAATCCATATTTTGTCCTTAATATTTCGCTATATATCAATATTATTGTAAGTATTTACTTTCTAAATAAGTTCCGCTAATTACTGAGTTGAACGACAATCTCTAGGGGGACAATTAACTTACTGCTTTATTACTTGGTATGATTTGGTGCACTTGACTAAATTGTACATCAAATTTTTGGCGCTGTTGACGGGGATTGTTGATATTTCGACAAGGTAATCGGTAGAATTTATTTTTGTAAATAATTAGGTTAGGTTTAGGTAAGTATTTTAATTTATGTTTTTAATTTTCTAATTTTATTTTTCAGTTTTATTTATTTAAATTTTCGATTTTTTTAAGGTTAGGTTAATTTTCTGTTTTTAGTTATCTTAGGTTAGATCATAGAAATTAGGGTTAGTTCCTAGTTTCTAAATTTATTGATGATGGAATAACATATGATGTTTTTAGTGTTGAGGCAAAATCCCTAATTAATTTTAAAGATAATAAACTTTAATGATTAAGGATTAAATGGACTTTGATTAATTCCTTGGTATTTAACTTGTGCTCTTGAGTGTTTTACTAAGACATGAACAAGGTTTAAATCATACCAAGATATAAGAAATCAAAGGACATTTAATTCATGAAGTAACTCTGAAGATCAGAAAGTTAGTTCAGAATGTTGATCAGTGAGTTGATCAGAACATTTTGATGGTAGTTCAGAAGGGTGTTCATAAGAAAACCCAGAATCATAAAGAATGTGAAGAACATGCAAGTACACATGACATGAATAAAAGATCCAGTAAAGTACATCTGCATGGATCTATCAACAATAAAGGCATGGACAAGGAACTATGTCAAAAAGATCTTTAATGTTCATCCAAGACTATGAACATTAAAGTACTAGGAATATTCCAATGAGAATATTATCCTAGATGTTGCATTCACTGCACTTCAGTTGTGTCTTTACTATTAGAGTTGATTACATCAAAAGTTAAGTCTTACAAATCAACCTAAAGTAAGAACAAATAGAACATTCTCAAGGTCAGAATGTTCACTCTTGCACATGCTTCCAACTATGAATAGTGTAGTTG